>Ga0214545_1009413_pt1 | contig 14905 bp, 10 predicted proteins | sample CNSS4metaG_FD_160064 | JGI IMG/M metagenome (GOLD analysis project Ga0214545, IMG submission 160064) | Root nodule microbial communities from cowpea collected in UCLA plant growth center, Los Angeles, California, USA - CNSS4 | ecosystem: Host-associated > Plants > Roots > Nodule | place: USA... | reverse complement strand
CGTTGAATCAAAGTTACTTTGAAGATTTTATTTATTTATTTTATACACAACCAGTATGATATTTAAATATTAGTCGTTAGACTTGTTGAATTCTTCAATTATATTATTCTTAGATCTAGAAGGATTTTCAATTGACCGAGAATATTTGTTTAATGTTAAGTTTAATAATTAAATTTAAATTTTTATGTTAAATTAGCTTGGATAAGAGTTTTATATTTACTGTATATCTATTTTAATATGTGAAGATGTTTCGTATAATATTTACAATTTAATTTTCAAATACATTCCTATTACCAACAAAGTTTAGTTTATAGAATTCATTTTACTATGTATCATTTGACATGTTGGACCAATTCTATTATTTGTCTATGTCTAATTTAAAGGGTTAAATATGTTTTTGGTCCCTTAATTTTTAGTGAAAAATTTAAATTAGTCCATCTTTGAAACTTTGGCACAATTTATTTCTTTTAACCCAATTTTGTTAACTTTATTTAATGCTTCAAACACATTTCATGATAGTATTTGATATATTTACACCGTTTGACACGTTTTTGCTTCAATTTTAGCTAAAAAACTATCATGTGACGCATTTGAAACGTCAAATAAACATAACAAATCTTAGTTAAAAGGACTAAATCACGTAGTGTTAGAAATATTTTAATATAATTTAAAAAAAATAAATAAAATAAAATAAAAAACTTATTGTTACTCGTGTTTTTATACACATTCAATTTATGGGTTAATGTTTATACTTTTATTATAATTTATTCTTTTGTCTCCCTTTTCTACCTATAAATACCACCTAGGTGCATGAGGAAAGACACAATGACAAAGAATAACAAACACTAGAGTTTTATCCGATGTGTTCTTCTTTTCTTCTTTATATTATCTTTAAGACATTGGTGTTCATAAGATTCGAAGATCCTTCGCTACATTTGATCGATCTGACAGGTTGTTGTATCTTGGAAGAGAAACACATATGAGTTGAAACACATATAATTTTGTATTTGTTTAGCCCTGTGCAGTAAGTGTGTTTTCTCTATAAGGATAGCGTTATGCGTGTCTCAATCGAGGCTATTTCTACTCCTCAACCGAAACATTTTCTAACACGTAGTTCTAAAGTTGGATGACTAAATTAGACTAAAATTTTGGAGAATGACTAATTCTAATTTTTATGAAAGTTGAGGAACCAAAAACTTATTTAACACAATTTAAAATATCCCTAAACTTTTCTATATCTCAATTTCTCTTAAACATCAAATAATTCACAGCAACTCTATTTTTTCTCAAATGGGGAACAAAAATAGAGAACAAAGTTAAATTGTTAATAATGCTATTTATTGATAAGCTTAAACATGCCTGAATTTATTGTTTATGAAGAAAATAAGTCACAACGCACAAAAAAACGACATACAAAATTATGAAAAAAAAAAAAAGAAAATCATAATGAACTTTCTATCCATCAATCACAATATTTGATCAAAGTTTCTATATAATGGAGATTTTATTTATAATTATATTTTAAATAAATATCTAAAATAATAAAATATAATTAATTGATTTAAATATTTTAAATTTATTTTAATATATTTTTATTCTAATTTAAATTTGATTTTAATTTAAAATTTATTTTTAGACAAAATTATTTTTTAAAATTTATTTTATAAATTATTTTCTTAATATACTAATACACAACCGAATTTATTTTCTCTCTATTTCTGGATTTGCTTTTCTAATTGCGCTTGGGCTTTGGGCTTTGAGCTCTGAACGTTCAATTGAATATGCGGAAGAGATTTAATATGGTTTTAGTATCACCTTTGTTTGGGTCATATCTGCTTTCAGCCATTTCGTTTTGCAGCTCCATTATTTCTCTAATCTGAATTCCACTGAATACAATTTTTTATATTTTGAATTATGCATTTCGAAATAAAAAATAAAAAATATATTCTAAATTGTACAATTATAAATATAAATATATTTCTAATTGTATTAATATAAAATACAATCTTTGTATTCCGGAATAAAGAAATTGTACTTTTGGTTATAGATTCAGGAATACGAAATAAAACACACTCTGAATTATGTAGTTCAAAATACAATTTTTATATTTTAAATTTTACAATTCAAAAAATACAAAAACATTATGAGGGTGCAAGGAGAAATATATAGAGTTGCAGGAAAGAAGCTGCCTCTCCAATTTTTGGTGCAAAAAATCTGCAGAGGCCCAGTAGTTCTTGAATCATAGGTTAAACCAATACTAGTTTTTTTTTTTTTTTTTCTCGTTTAGTAACTAATTATCACCACTAAAAATAGTTCTATTTCATCAGTGAAAAACATTTATGTTTGCACTTATAACTGATCTATATATCATTAACACAGATTCATTCAATTATCATTTATGATATTATAAATAGATTTCAAAGCCTAACATGCAAATCATTTGAATAGTAATTTCAAATTTTAAAATGCTCTCCTGACTTTGATCTTCAGTTTCCGTATCTTCTACTTTCATCCACCATTGTTAAGAATTCTTCATGTGGAATTGAATAAAAAGCAATTGATGATAACAATTACACGATCAAACAATATATATTGATATTATATTTTTTTATACCTTTTTAACTCGATAAAAAGAAATACTGTTCTGATATATTTTTCTCATTCAACTACTACAAAAATTATATATTGTAAGATTCCCTCTTGGATTTTCTTTGAGAAAATTGTTAAAAATTATATAACTTTTGTAAAATCACACGAAATATATATAAAAAATGCATCAGTGAATGAAGATTAAAATTATTTAGTCCTTTGGGTACAAAATATTTTGTATGTCGAAGATTTTAATTTTTTTTAACTTGTTACTGGACTTGTGTGTTATAGGTGTTAGGATCGAACATTTACCATTAGGTCAAAAGTTATACCTAATAGTTAGGGTGTAACTCTTTTTACTTAAGGGTGTAACATCCCAAGCGTCACGATTTAATTGTGATCTGGTCTACTTAGTCTCTATCATGGGACAATTGATTTCATGTGCAATAATCTCCCCCTCAACAATTGTACAACCAAGGAATCCTTATTATTGGATTGTGACTTGACCCACATGACCTCTATCACGAGACAATTGTGCAACGCACAACAATCCCCCTTAATCCAAGTGTGAATCTAAGTCACACATTAAATAAAAATGAAAAAATTGAGCACGATATAAGGATTAAGACCCATAAAGTCATTGCCTAAGGTTTTGAGCTCATGTCTCATTGGTGCTAAATCTTTCTAGTGACCATCTCTCGAAAGACCCAACCAATAGTGGTATCAGAGTCAAGTTTGTGTGGTGACCAGCTTAGACGAGAGACCTTGTATCGAAAGTGGGTACTCTAGTTAGCTCGAAAGGGAAGTACCAATGTGAAGGAATTGACACTTGAAGGAAAGATTGTTAAAAATTCAAATATGAGTTTAAGTCTTACATTGAGTAAAAATAAAAGAGTTAAACATATGTCGAAAGTCTCCTTTTGATATAAGATAAAGAAGAAGATTATGAGAATGAGAATAAGGTGCACACCGAGACGTTTAAGGTAAATGGGAAAACTAAGGGAGAATGTGTGAAAGAAATGTGTAACACGAGTTTCTCTTAAAGTTTAGTGATATAATTCTCTAAGCTTTTTAATTGGTACAACAACCAACATTTCAAACCCATCTCCAAATAAGACAATTTTAATAATTGTTTCCAAAATAATAATAAAAAATATTCTGTCTTCCAATTTATTTTATTTTTTTTCACGTGAACAAAATTAAATGTTTTATTTTTTATCTTTTTAATTTATCCATCTTACAACTCTTAAGAGAAAGATTTGGTTGTACTTCTTGTCGGATCCATTGAGTTGGCTATATTTCATGGTCTAATGTTATAGTATTACAAGAACTCAGTCAACCGATTAAATTATCACTAAATTAATCTAAATATATTTAATATACAGAATACTAAAAGACGTATAAATTTATAAAATAAAATAATTTTATAAGATTGAGTTAGAAAAGAGAAGTTAAAATGGGTTTAAAACTGTAAGCTAATACAGTTCATCATGCATTTTGTTTCGGGGTAGGGACCAAGAGCCTACTAAAGAACTACTTCAGGCTTACTCCACTTCTCACTTCTTCTCCAAGAAAATCCACTCCTTAGCTCGATCGGCTGGGATGACGATCGGCTGGGATGACGATCGGGGTACCTGTCTAAAGGGCTCCGATGCTTAAGTCAGTAAAGAACCGATCGGTGTGTCAGTATAGCTGCTATAATAAATGCGAATTTAAGATGCTCACCAACCTACCTTTGGGCCCTATTTATAGTTTTCGGTGTGGGCCTGTGATTAAGGTTCCTTAATCACGGCCCAATGATCCTTTAATCAAGATTACTGACTTGTTTAACGTTAATTAACCCGATTGACTGGTTGTTTGACCGTGCGACCGATGGCCGCTTGACTGGGTTAGTTATACTTCGTTTTTAACAAGTGAACGATTCGTGTATGGCCGATCGACCGACGGACGCATGTGAAGGACTACGCAAGTCTAGAGATTGATCAACCGACGGTTGGTTCATTGATTGCCCTTTGTTATGGTTAGGTGCTATTCGTGCTTGTCCGATCGACCGATGTGCCATTAGGGGTCCGAGTCACTCGATTAGGTGTTACCGATGGACCGATGGGCATGAACGTGGTTGGCTTTTGACTTATTTGTTTAACCGTTTGACCGATGGTCCTACAGTTTGTTCATCAGCCGTTCGACCGATAGTCTTTTAACGATGCTACGTGGTTTGTTTGTTTGACCGATGGTCCTACAGTGTACTCACGAGCCGTTCGACCGATAGTCTTTTAAATATGCTACATGGTTTGCTTGTAGAACCGATTGACCGATGGGACGTACAGTACACAAGCCCCCCCAGCCTCGAGCGATGGGAGTGAAGCGAGGAGGTTTAGTAGGACCGTTGTGCTGATTGACCGCCGACGCCTCTCAACGGTTATCTTGCATCGTAGATCGTGCCTGACAGTTATGATTTGAAGCGTCGTGAAGTATGGGCCGTTGATCTGCGCGTGATCGTATGGTTCTGAGGCTGCCACGTGTCGCATGGTCCCCCTATAAATAGGTTTGTGTGGCTGCCATTATTTTCACGTTTTCCTCTCTCTTTCTAGCCGAGCCTCCGATCGATTTCTTCTTCTTGCAGGTAATAAAATGTCTTCGAGTGCATCGAGTTCAGATGGTTTGTCGGGTGGGACGGTCGGGGTGGCCGGGGGTGGCGGGTCGATTTCCGCCTTGTTTAGCTCTTCTGATTCGGGGACTTCGCTCGGGGGAGTGTCGAGCTCAACGAATTCTCCCATCCTTCTCAGCGACAGCCCGGAAGCCGAGCCACCGGTCGACGAGGCGGCGGATCAGGTCGTTGCTTCGGATGAGAGTGGGGACATCATCAGCATCGACGTTCGCGACGAGGGGGAACAAGCTAATCTGCCAGAGATACAAGGGTACGATTGGGCCTCTTATGAGCCACGCACGCATGCGACGAGGTTCCAGTGGGGCAATGACCTTGGTGACCTGGTCGGGCGGACCAAAATCTTTGGCGATGAAGTGGAGGACGGGCTCCTTAGGGTTAAGGTGTGTGCCAGTAACGAGAGGGTTTGCCACGGGAAGGGAGCGGCGAGGCTGGAGTTCTTCTACGTGTACGCTTGCCTCTTCCAGGACTTGGGTTTGACTGTGTCGTTCGCCGAATGGCAAATGGCGGTTCTTCGTCAGATCCAATGTGCACCAACCCAAATACACCCGAACGCCTGGGCGTCGATGCAAGCATTCGACGTTCTATGCGGCAGGTTTGACAGCAACTATGTCGTTGTTCCTTCACTTCTACAAGACTTGACCGACGGTGTCGAAAGGTTGAGTTTCTTTTCTTGGGGCGAACAAGAGCTTGTTCACCCTTTACCTTGCTTCGTACAAGGGTTTCAAGACCGGCTTTTTTAAGGTCGCGATTCCCGGTAAAGGAAGGAAGTATATTTTTGATGAGGAGAATCGGCCGAAGTTCCCCTTGTACTGGACGACGTTTCCCCCTCCTACCGATCCATGGGCCGAAGAGCGGTTACGAGACAGCAACTATGTCGTTGTTCCTTCACTTCTACAAGACTCGACCGACGGTGTCGAAAGGTTGGGTTTCTTTTCTTGGGGCGAACAAGAGCTTGTTCACCCTTTACCTTGCTTTGTATAAGGGTTTCAAGACCGGCTTTTTTAAGGTCGCGATTCCCGGTAAAGGAAGGAAGTATATTTTTGATGAGGAGAATCGGCCGAAGTTCCCCTTGTACTGGACGACGTTTCCCCCTCCTACCGATCCATGGGCCGAAGAGCGGTTGACTCCTGCCGAGTGGGCCAACCTGGCCGTCCTCAAGACCTTGCCCGACAAGATCCCCCCGCGGTCGCTGATCCAGTGCCTCCGCTCCCCGGATTTGTCGAGGGCGGTTTATGGTTAGTTGTTCTGATCTTCCCGATCGTTATATTGGTTGCAGTTAACTTATTTGTTTTGTTGTTTCGCAGATATTATGGCCCGGACGACCGTTTCTAACGCCGAGTTTCTGGCTCGTGCTAAGAGTCGACGGAGGGAAGAGGATACTGCTGAGGAGGTAGCGCCACTCCAGAGTGTCCCCGCTGCCCCTTCAACCGGTCGTGCCCCTGCCAACACCGCTCCGACTGGAGCCTCGGGTGTCGTATCCAGACCCCGTTTTATCGTGAAGCCTCCCGGCTCCGGCGCTGCTAGTGCTGCGACGGACAGGGGGAAGAAGTCTAAGAGAGACGACTCTCCCACCGGTCGGCCGTCCAAGAAAAACAGAAAAGGGGAGGCGTCCGGATCGCTGGCTGACGCCCTCCTCGGCGGCGACGTCCGACTCGACGAGGAGGTCTCCTTTCAACTGGGACCTCGGGTGACGGACATACTCAAGGATGTGTCCGAAGATGAGGCCCTTCGGACCGCCGGGGAGCTGACCCTTAGGCTTGCTGCCATATACATCAAGTTTCCTCGCCCCGACCGGAGCAGGATGGAGAGCTTGGAAAAGGAGCTCGCAGCGGCAAAGATGGAGCTCAGTGAGGTGAAGGCCTCGGCGTCGGACCTGAAGGTTCAGTTCGACCGGTTGAATGGCATCAAGGCTGAACATGCTAAGTGTGCCGGTCTGCTAAAGGCTGCCGATGATCGGGCAAAGGCGGAGCAGGCGAAGGCAAGTGAAGTCGTTGAGGAACTTCGCAAGCTCCAGCGACGTTTTGACGATCTGACGCTGGAGCACATGGTCGCCGCCGGATCAGCCTCAGATTGGCAGAAAAAAGCCAAGGAGTTCCAGGCCGAGCTGCGAGTGGCCGACGAGCAAGTATTTGCTCAGTACGAGACGAGCTTCCAAAATGCTGTTGATCAAGCTGTCTTTTATTACAAATGCTCTCCCGACCGGTTCGACGTTCATTTAGGAGTGGTTGAAGGAAAACTGGAAAGGGTCTTCGACCGGTTGGACGAGGTGAGTGATCCTCCTGCGCACACTTAATTTGTACTTTCGTCTGTGTATTTTGACATAACCGATCGAACCCGATCGACTATGCGGTTGATCGCATTCGATCGATTATTAGGCCATTTTTTGACAAACACTATGTAAATATTAAACGCCTTCTCCTTATTTCGTCTGCTAGCTTTTATCTGTTTTCGTTTGTTTATTGCTTCGCGCTGGCGATCGGCCATGTTTCCCTAATCGTTTCTCGCTGACGATCGTCTTCGTTATTGTTTAACTTAAGTTATTAACTGCGCTTGTTATCGAAGTAGTCGGATGATCGGGACGCAATTTTCAAGTTTCTGTGCGCATTCAATTTTAATTGTTTAGATCGTAGGTATAGTACCTCGATCGAATCGGACAGCTCGTGTCACTTATGTACCCGTGGGGTTGATTAAATCGCTTGGATCAGTGCTGACCGGGCAGGAATTCCTCTTGGAATTCTGCGCCTTGATCGGTCAGGCTTTGTTCGGGTCCCGTAGGGAGCCCCGTCGGTCAGTTTGTTAGACGAAGTTGCATGAAGCGCTCATTTTATTCATAATGTCAACTATAATACATTTTGAGGTGCGAGGCGTTCCATGTGTTTGGTATTTCTCTGCCGCTCAGGTATTCCAGTCGATAGGCTCCGTTCTGCAGGCTTTCGGTTACGCGGAACGGGCCCTCCCAATTGGGCGCTAACTTTCCTTGTGCCGACTTTTTTCGCGCCTCATTGGTCTTCCTCCACACCAAGTCTCCTCGGATGAAGCTCCTTGGTTTAACCTTCGCGTTATACCTCCTTGCAACCATCCTCTTGCATGCTTCAGCTCGCACGGCCGCTTTCTCTCTACGCTCGGTCGTCCAGTCCAATTCCTCGCGCAGGCGTCCACAGTTTACCTCGAGATCTTGCATGTCCCGCCGAAGAGTTGGCTCCCCTACTTCAACCGGCAGCATGGCGTCTGTTCCGTACGTCAGATTGAAGGGAGACTCTCCCGTCGTCCCGTGCGGGGTACACCGATAGGCCCAAAGGACCTGTGGCAGCTCGTCCACCCAAGCTCCTTTGGCTTCTCCCAACCTTTTCTTCAACTCCGCCACTATGATCTTGTTCATGGCCTCGGCCTGACCATTGGTCTGGGGATGCTCGACCGAGCTGGTCAAATGGCGTATCCCCACTTGCTTATAAAAGTCCTTCAGCTTCTTGTCGATAAACTGACGGCCGTTATCGGTGATGATTGTGTGGGGAAGGCCGAAGCGGCATATGATGTTGTGCCAGACGAAGGAGTGGACCTGCCGAGCGGTAATGTTGGCTAGGGCTTCTGCTTCGACCCACTTGGTGAAATAGTCCACAGCGACAAGTATGAACTTCTTTTGCGCTCTGCCGACGGGGAAAGGCCCGACGATGTCCATTTCCCACTGTGCGAATGGCCACGGGGCTGTCAGGCTATGCAACTCGGTTGGAGCCCTCTTAATGTCATTTCCATGGGCTTGGCATCCTTCGCACTTGCGTATCATGACTTCACAGTCCTTTTCCATGGTCGGCCAATAATAACCCGCTCGGAGTATCCTTGCTTTCATCGTCCTCCAACCGGTGTGCATTCCGCAAACGCCGTTGTGGACCTCGTTCATAACGTACTCGGATTCTTCTTCCGATAGGCACTTGAGGAGCGATGCTGTGAAGCCCCTCTTATACAAATCTTCTCCGATGACCACGAATCGGAGTGCTCGTCGTCTCTCCGTCGGTCTCATCTCTTCTCCTGCCTCGCACCTCTTTAGGAGTTCTCGCACCTCTCCTATCCAGTCTCCCGACCGGTCTGCTGCAGCGCATTCTCCTGCTAAGGGTCTCATCAGGGTTTGCCAGATGATCGTTTTCAGCTGGCCCTTCTCTTTTCCTTTCGCCAGCTTAGATAGCCTGTCGGCTCTGGCATTTTCTGCTCGGGGAATGTGGTGGATAGTAATTTCTTCGAACTGCTTCATGGCTTCGACCACCTTGTGATAGTACTGGAGCAACAGGTCATCCTTAACCTGATATTCACCCTGTACCTGCCCGACCACGAGCTTCGAATCGGTGTTACACTTCAATCTTGTCGCTCCTAGGTCTTTTGCTAGCCTTAGCCTGGCGATCAGCGCTTCGTATTCTGCTTGGTTGTTCGAGGCTTTAAATTTGAACTGTAGGGAGTGCTCAACCGTGAAGCCGCTCGGCCCCTCAATGACGATTCCCGCTCAAGTGTTGCGTTTGTCCGATGATTCGTCGACAAAGAGGACCCACGCTTGCCCAGATGAGGGGATCGGTCCGTGGAGTTCGGCCGCAAAGTCCGCTAAGTGTTGTCCTTTGACAGATCCTCTGGGTTCATACTTTAGCCCGAACTCGGATAACTCGACTGACCAGGCGATCATCCTACCGGCCAGGTCGGGCTTCCGGAGTATTTTGGCTATGGGGTGATCGGTGCGGACGATCACCTGGTGACTCTGGAAGTACTGGCACAATCGGCGTGCGGCTGTCAATGGCGCCAAGGCTATCTTTTCTATCAACTGATACCTCGTTTCTGTGCTCTGCAACACCCGACTGATAAAATAAACAAGCCGTTGCTCTGGAATTTCTTGTATTAAGGTCGCGCTGATCGTCTCGTCTGACACCGACAGGTATAACTGCAGGGGCAATCCTTCTATCGATCGGCTCATTATTGGGGGGCTGCTGATCATCTCTTTTATCTGTTGAAACGCCGCCTCGCATTGATCGTCCTACTTTTCTGCAGTCTGCTTCTTCATGATCTTCAGAATCGGTCTGACCTTCTCCGTGAGCCTGGGTAAGAAACGTGCCAGAGAGGTCAACCGCCCTATCAACCGCTGGACCTCCTTCAGATTCTTGGGGCTTATCATCTCGGCAATATTGTATTTGCGCACTTGGTGAAAGACCTCCCTGAGGTTGTGCGTGTGGTCTACGGTAGTTTGCGACTTCACGACCATGTCGTCTACGTACACCTCCATGGACCGACCGATCTACCCCCTGAAGAGCCGGTCCATCAGCCTCTGATAGGTTGCCCCCGCGTTCTTCAGACTGAACGGCATGACCTCGTAGCAAAAGTTTGCTCGATCTGTAATGAACGCCGTTTTGGATCTGTCTGGGCCATACATAGGGATTTGGTTGTACCCTGAGTATGCATCCAAGAAACTCAATAAGTTGTGCCCTGAGGCTCCATCCACCAGCCGATCGATGCTGGGTAGTGGGTATGCGTCCTTCGGGCAAGCCTTGTTGAGATCGGTGAAATCTGTGCACATCCTCCATTTTCCGCTCGTCTTCTTCACCATGACTACGTTAGCCAGCCACGTAGTATACTTGATCTCTTTGATGAAACCAGCTCCCTCTAGCTTCCTGACCTCCTCCTCGACCGCTCTCCTACGCTCCTCTCCCATCTTCCTCTTCTTCTGAACAACCGGGCGGGCATCCCGGAAGATGGCCAGTTTATGGGACATCACATCAGGGTGGACGCCTGGCATGTCGGTGCTCGACCATGCGAACAGATCTCTGTTCTCTAAGATCACCGCCCTTAGGAGCTATTCTTCTTCCGCGTTCAGGGCTCCCCCAATCTTCGTGACTTGTCCAGGTTGGTTCCCGATCGGGATCTCCTTGGTTTCTCCTTCTGGCTGCAACCGATCCTCTATGTTCGTTCGGGGGTTCAAGTCTATCATGGCTACCTCCGAACGGTGTTGCTTCCGCGGACGATTATAAGGAGTGATCCTCAATCCTGCGGCATAGAACTGTCTGGCGATTTGTTGATCTGCATGCACCGTGCATATTGTCCCCTTGTCCGACGGGAACTTCATGGCCAGGTGCAGAGTGGATACGATCGCTCCGAAGGCGTTCAGACAAGGTCTTCCTAGCAATACATTATAGGAGGTGTTAGCTTCAACTAGAAGGAATCTAACCCTTACCTCCCGGCCGTCCTTCCGTGAGCTGATGCTGGTGCGAAGGTCCAGGTAGCCCCTTGTGTCGACTCGTTCGCCAGAGAAACTGACGATCTGCTCATTATAGGGGACGATCAGGTCCTCAGAGAGGTTCATCTTCCGGAAAGTCTTCCAGTACAGGATGTTGACGGAGCTTCCCTGGTCGACTAGCACCTTCCCGATTCCGTACTCGGCTACCTCGATCGAGATGACCATCGGGTCATCATGATCAGGGTCGGGCGCCTTGAAGTCTTCGTCAGTAAACGTGATGGGGGGAATCGACCGGATCTTCTTCTCTACTAGGTGAACCGATTTTAGCGCCCGAACATGCCTTTTTCGAGCAGCTAAGCTCGATCCTCCTCCGGCGAAGCCTCCGGAGATGGTATTGATATAACCCCTCAGGGGTTTATCGTGGCTCCGACTGCGGCTCCTCCTTGGGCTCTGATGTGCCCGAGACGATCCTCTCTTTCTCTACTAGGTGAACCGATTTTAGCGCCCGAACATGCCTTTTTCGAGCAGCTGAGCTCGATCCTCCTCCGGCGAAGCCTCCGGAGATGGTATTGATATAACCCCTCAGGGGTTTATCGTGGCTCCGACTGCGGCTCCTCCTTGGGCTCTGATGTGCCCGAGACGATCCTCTCTTTCGCCTCTCGGGTTCGGGCTCTCTCCGTTTCTCCCACCGGGCCGGGGGGCTCTTCTTACAGGGCTTCTGTTCCTAGCCGGGCTTCGCGGAGGGCGATCTTGCCGAATGTACTTCTTCAGATGCCCCTGCTAAATGAGCTCTTCAATTTTGTCGCGAAGCGTGTGGCACTCTTCGGTGGTGTGGCCGATCGTCCGATGGTACTGGCAGTGCTTACTACCGTCGGCATCGGGTGGTGGGGGCTTCTTTTTGGCCGCGGGGAGTGAGTCGGTGCTGAAAGCTTCTTGCAGAATCCTGGCCCGAGGAACGATCAGGGGGTGTATGTCGTGAACTTCGGTGGCTTCTTCTCGTTGGGCCGGGCCAAGGGTTTGTTCGACCGAGGTGCAGTCGGCTTCAGGACTGCGGCATCGTCTTTCTCTCTCTTTTTCAGCCGGAACTCCTGCATATCTTCCATCTGTATGAACTTGTTCGTTCGTTCCCTCATCTCCTCCATCGTCCTCGGTTTCTTGCGGCTTATCTTGTCCGCGAAAACTCCCGGCTGGAGCCCATATGAGAAGTGATGCCGAGCGATCTCGTCGCTGAGATCCTTTATCTTGACCGACATCCGATTATACCGATCAAGATAACTCCTCAGCGATTCCCCGTCTTCCTGCCAGATGTTCACCAGGTTGTCGACCGTCAGAATGGCCGGTTTCAGGGGCGCGAACTGCGTGCTAAACCTTGCCTTCAAAGTGGCAAGAGAATCAATACTACCGGCCGGCAGCTCGGAAAACCACTCCAGCACCTCTCCCGTCAAATAAGTCGAGAAAACACGGCACCAGATGGGGTCACTAACCGCGTGGAACATCATCTGATGCATGAAGACACGCATGTGGTTGTCGGGATTAGTCGTGCCGTCATACTTGTCAAATGTTGGCATTTTCCACTTCTCCGGCAGCGGTGTCTCCAGAATGTACGGGGTGAAGGGGGAGAATCCCGATGCGGGGATCGGTTGACGTGATGGGCGGCCCCCATCGTTTGCTCCCGAGCTCTCAGCCATCATGTGCGACAGATTTCCCCTTGAAGCCTGCGTCTTCTCGACCCGAGCCGGCTGTGATTGCTCCAGTCCTGTTGGTGGGGGGCGACTCTCCACCCGTTCGGCGTCTCGATGCTACTGCACCCGACTTAGCCTCAGCGGGTCGGGTACGGTAGGCGTCGACGGGATTCCTTCTTCCTTTCGCCTTAGGGTGGCATTCTCCTCCCGCAAGATCTGCATCTACACTTCATAGTTCCTTTGCATCTCATCCATCCTCTGCTGCATCGCCCTTATCATCTCCCTAGTGTCTACTTGATCATCTGCCATTCTTCCTCCGTCCATGTTGCTATTCCGGTTTCTTGTGGTCACCATAAGGGTATACTGTCTTAAAAGAGACTGCTCGGCCCCACGGTGGGCGCCAAAATGTTTCGGGGTAGGGACCAAGAGCCTACTAAAGAACTACTTCAGGCTTACTCCACTTCTCACTTCTTCTCCAAGAAAATCCACTCCTTAGCTCGATCGGCTGGGATGACGATCGGGGTACCTGTCTAAAGGACTATGATGCTTAAGTCAGTAAAGAACCGATCGGTGTGTCAGTATAGCTGTTGTAATAAATGCGAATTTAAGATGCTCACCAACCTACCTTTGGGCCCTATTTATAGTTTTCGGTGTGGGCCTGTGATTAAGGTTCCTTAATCACGGCCCAATGATCCTTTAATCAAGATTACTGACTCGTTTAACGTTAATTAACCCGATTGACTGGTTATTTGACCGTGCGACCGATGGCCGCTTGACTAGGTTAGTTATACTTCATTTTTAACAAGTGAACGATTTGTGTATGGCTGATCGACCGACGGACGCATGTGAAAGACTACGCAAGTCTAGAGATTGATCAACCGACGGTTGGTTCATTGATTGCCCTTTGTTATGGTTAGGTGCTATTCGTGCTTGTCCGATCGACCGATGTGCCATTAGGGGTCCGAGTCACTCGATTAGGTGTTACCGATGGACCGATGGGCATGAACGTGGTTGGCTTTTGAATTATTTGTTTAACCGTTTGACCGATGGTCCTACAGTTTGTTCATCAGCCGTTCGACCGATAGTCTTTTAACGATGCTACGTGGTTTGTTTGTTTGACCGATGGTCCTACAGTGTATTCACGAGCCGTTCGACTGATAGTCTTTTAACGATGCTACGTGGTTTGCTTGTAGAACCGATTGACCGATGGAACGTACAGTACACATTTTAATAATTATCTTTTTTTTTTCATCCAAATAGTTAAGAATGCCTTTTTTTTAACCGTTTTGTAATTTGTAAACATTTAACTATTTTCTGGCAACATTAACTACAAAAAAGAAGTGTTTTATACAAGTGTTTTATACGGTAACTGATGATTAAGGTAGAGTCTTAGAGATTTTTAAAGTAAACAATAAAATGTTGATGTTTACAATTTATCAAAATTAAATAAGAATTTACTTTACAAATTAGTCTATTTTTTTTTCTTTTGCATATAAAGTACTAGTTTAGCCCCTTCTATTTATTGCATGCATCGAACCTTGTAAAATAAAACTAATAGCACTGATAGTTCAACTAATTTAAAATCTATGGGGTCAGAGTAAAAGACAAAGTTTTGTAATGAACGACTCATTCTCGCTTTTGAAGTAATCTATTCAAATTGCATCAACAGTTCAATGACAGGGACTGAATATTTCTTGCACTCTACAGTCTTTTTAAAATAAATTTAGAAATATTAAATATAGAAAAGATATATATATATATATA
>Ga0214545_1009412_pt1 | contig 14905 bp, 6 predicted proteins | sample CNSS4metaG_FD_160064 | JGI IMG/M metagenome (GOLD analysis project Ga0214545, IMG submission 160064) | Root nodule microbial communities from cowpea collected in UCLA plant growth center, Los Angeles, California, USA - CNSS4 | ecosystem: Host-associated > Plants > Roots > Nodule | place: USA... | reverse complement strand
TATATATATGAGTTCGTTGTATTTAATTGAAATTAGTTAATAATAATTAGAATAAGTGACCATTAAGAGATAGTGTGAGATGCTTGATGCGGTGTTTAGAAAGGACAAAAAAAAAGACAAATTGTTATTATTAGTCTTATGATTGTAACTGCTGCCGCAGAGAGAGAGCGCCGCCGCCAGAGAGAGAGAAGCAGCCTAATGATGCCGCCGGAGAGAGAAAGAAAGAGCATGTTTAGCTTGCTTTTTATATTTGTCTTATTATTTTTTGTATTTTTTACTATTAATAAAATAAAAAAGGAGAGTTAATGTGAAAAAAATATGTTTTTTATTAGATTTTTTCCGTATAGAAATGAGAATGAAAATTATTATCATAAATAGAACTATTTTTCAGAAGAAAAAAAAAATTCTTTCGACCTTCATACTCTCATCGCATAAAACAAAATGATAATAAAAAAAAATTATAATTTTTCCAAAGAATCTTGCTCGTAAATTTCCATTTTGAAAACCGTGACACGCACAAAAATAATTTTCCCAATATCTCTTTGTCATTTTGGGTTGACTATTCTGGTAGATTTTTTTCCCCTGATCAATATCGTATGTTATTTTACCTTAAGAAAAATCACATTTTAATCATCTTTTATACTTACATAGTTTTTATCATCTAGATCCGTTTAGTTTATGTGTATTATTATTTGATTATTAATCTTCATTCTAGTTTGGAAAAAAAGAAACAATAAAAAATTGGTTTTAAAAAAACTTTGACGACCAAAAGGGGAAAGAAAGGTAAAGCCATTAAAATTTAGAGCTATTAAATTTTTATATAAAAAGAGTATTTTTATGTGTATTTCCATTCCCATATTGTATATTTAATCTTTATTATAAAAAATACGTTTTTTTAAAAAAAAAATTAAAAGAGGCCAAGTTTACCTATTTTAAAATTTTGTTACGAATCATTAATATAAAAGTATATGAAAACTCAATAACATTCCAAAAAAAAGTATATAAAAATAAACACAACTTGTTTTCCCATTATTTTCTAAAAAAAAATACTCAAAACAAAAATAATTAAGAATCTGGAACCAATCAAGTTTGTAATGATCTAAACAACACTCTCTAACACTAAACATTGCAACCAATTAAGTGGTAGTATGTAGTTGACTCTTTTTCATTGCAGATGAATATTTAAATTTTCATTGATAAAATAATTGGGTTGTGATAAAGATTTCATCTTCCACCTTAAACCTTTTACCATTATGTTATTCACCACATGAACATTAAGTAAATAAATTGTGACAAGTAGGGAAAATGAATAGATAATAGCAGCCACTGTTGGCTTTTCAATTTGTCATCATCCACAGCATGATAATGACCAAAAAAACAATAAAAATAAAAATAAAAAATTGGTACGGCTCCACTATTATATAAATTCAACAAGTGTTGGCATCTTAAGGTGCTCTGCTTCTGCACTTTCCACCTTCCCATAACAAAGAGGACTCTTCGTTCTCTCTCTCTCTCTATCTCTCTCTCTCTTGCATAAGAACCCTAATTTCAGAGAGCCAAAAAATGGGAAGAGCTCCTTGTTGTTCTAAAGTAGGGTTACACAAAGGTCCATGGACTCCTAAAGAAGATGCATTGCTTACAAAATATATCCAAGCTCATGGAGAAGGCCAATGGAAATCACTACCCAAAAAAGCTGGTAATTAAGAGTTTTTTAATCTTGCTGATTCATTTCTCAAGTTTGATCTTTTCTTTGATGGGTTGAATGAGTTAGGGTTTGTTTATAACTACACAAACAGTGTAAAAATTGAATTGTTTTTGTTCTGATGATTCAATTGGGTGAATACTGATTCATAACTGTGATTGAATATGCAGGGCTTCTTAGATGTGGGAAAAGTTGCAGATTGAGATGGATGAATTATCTAAGACCTGATATAAAGAGAGGAAACATAACACCAGAAGAAGATGATCTTATAATCAGAATGCATTCACTTTTGGGGAATAGATGGTCCCTCATAGCAGGAAGATTACCAGGAAGAACAGACAATGAAATAAAGAACTATTGGAACACTCATCTCTGCAAAAAGCTGAAAAATCAAGGAGCAGAAGATACAGACACACCCAATAATACCTTGGAGAGTCCTGAGCAAGAACCTGCAAATGGCAGCAAAAAGAAGAAAAACGGTGGCAAAAAGAAGAACAAACAGAAGAAGAACAAAGGAGACACCACAAATAATGCAGAGGCAGCAAAGACACAGGTTTACCTACCGAAACCAATCAGAGTGAAGGCTTTGTATTTGCCAAGAACAGATAGTAACACTTACACCTTTGATTCCAACTCAGCAAGTGCATCGACAAACCAAGAAAAGGAAGAAAGCCCCTTCACAAAAGAATCAAACTTGGCTAGTGAATTCGGAAATGTGGGAGAAAGTGATGATTTTGGGTTCTTCAGTGAGGACCATGACTTGGTCAACGCCTCAGATATTGAATGCCACTCTTATTTTCCTTCAGATCATGGCTCTCTGCAACAACTGTATGAAGAATATTACCACCTCCTCAACATGGATCATAGCCAATTCGTCGAAATGAATTCATTTGGAGAATCTTTGTTGGTGTGAAACAGTGTCAACACTTGATAAAGATTTTAGATACATGAGTTACAATTTTACTGTTCATGTGAAAACTTGGTTGGTAAATAATTTGTAAGTAATTCTGTGACTGTGTTTTACTGAGTCTTGAGAAACTTATATTTTGACCATGATGAATATGCAACACTCGTCACAGTTAAACATTTTTAGAAAAAAAAGAAGATATATATATTAGTTAAAGAATAATAATGCTCAACTACTCATGTTACTTTATATTTTTATAATTTATATCCTCTGATCGTATCTAATCTCGTCTTGGTTTTTGCACAATTAAAAATTCAGTCACTTGTGTATGATGCACTCCATAAAAAAATTGCCATTCACTGACTTAAAAAACCAGTCCTTTTTTACTTTAACTGATATAATATTTTTTAATGGTAGTTGAAGAAATCATTATTTATATTAACCTAACATGTATAATAATAATATAAACTAATATTTTGCATCGTATATTATTATGTCATTAATGCTTATGCTAATACTTTAAAATAAAATTTACTTTATGTCAAATTGTTTATAAATTATAACTGATGTGTGGTAATGGTCGCTCAGTATAATGATGAGTCCAGATTTTTATTGGGTTTTCTTTTTTTGTAATTATGGCAGAGAAACAGTAAAAAAATCAAAAGAAAAATCAAGTTGATAGTGAGTTTTATTTCACAAGAAGAATGATTGTTGAGAATAATAGAGTGAAACTCTACCATGCATGTGAAGAGAGATTTCATTGTTTTTAACTTTTTAGGAAAATGAATAAACTTTTATGAAAGAGAAATGTTTGAAAGTTTGCTTCTCGTGTGCTTTACCTTTATTTCATGATTACACAAATCTAAAGAGTAATTTACTATTGATAATTCATGGTTTATTTTAAATTAGATTTTTAATCATCTTTTAATTTCTTGTGTGTGATTTAGGTTTTTCTTCCCTGCAATTTTAGACTTTATAGTTTTAAAAATTCGTAATTTTAGTTCAATCTACAATTTCTCAAGAGTTTTATTTTTTATATTTTACTTAGTTTGTAATATACAGTTAAATTTCAGTGTGAGTTTGAATCCTCTTATAGACCTTTTCAAGTGTGAAAACTAAAATACCGTGTTTGTGTATGTGAAAACAAAGATTGAATTGTAGATTTTTTTAAAGTGTGCAAATTAAAATCGCAAGAAAAAAACTTAGAAAAACTAAAATAGTAAATTAGAAATTAAAGGGTGATAAAAATTACAATTTAACTTCTTTTTTTAAAGTTTAAATGTCTTATTTTCAATAAATATTACTATCAGTCAATTAAAAAATTATTTTTGAGGCGAGTCTAGAGATAGTTAATAGTATTTTTTAGGCATAAAAGTCAAATAAATTGGTAGTATGGTGGTCTGTAATTAAATAATATATTGTAGGCTTAAATATCTTTTTCGTCATCATTTTCGTAGTATTTGTTGTGGATGGTCCTTATTTTGATAGAATGTTTAAAATGATGATCATTTTTACCGAATGTTTAAAATAGTCCTCATTTTTGTAATTCGTATGTTATTTGTTTTTTTTTCTGTGACGCCGTTTAAATCAGTAACAGAATCATCTGTACAGTACACGTAATACACTCCAATGCAACTTAATACAAACAGTGTCACCTATACCGTGCTATGTTACTGACTTAAACGGCATCAAAGAAAATGACCAGATAAAATATGAATTGCGAAAATGAGAACCATTTTAAACATTCAATAAAATAAGGATCATTTTAAACATTCTGTCAAAATAAGAACCATCCGCAACAAACACTACGAAAATGAGGACAAAAAAGGTATTTAAGCCTATATTGTATTTTAATTGTTTTGTTTAATGCTTAAATGACAGTGGAACACATTATAGTGACATGATAAATGTTTCCAGAATTAATTATTCAATCAAAAAGGGACATAGGACATTTAGAACATAATTGAGTAGGTATACGAGTGGAAAGAAAAAAATCAATTATGTTAAATATGAAAAAAGAATCACATTATACATATTTTGACAATTTTGTGTCATAACTAAAAATATGAATTCTTCAGATATACACATGAGTAGCATCAAAATTTTTGGAGATAAGTGTATGCATAAGAAAAATATATTAAGATAAATATGAATATATTTTTTTTAACCTTTTTATAAAATTATTAGAAGATATTTAGTTTTGTGACAGAGAGAGATTTCAAATTTCATATTTATTGAAAGGAACAACAATTAGATAGGATGAGTGCGGAATTTGAGTATATCCAAAACTTTAAAAATTCATATATTCACCTTCCTCTAATTGAATGGTATATGACATTTGTATCTTATTTTTATTTTTCTTAAATAAGAAATATACTCATACATCGCCCTCACCAAATATTTATTAAATATTTTTTTTTGTAAAAAATAAAAGTCAAAACAGAGGTGCATATTAGCAAGGATTCAATAAAAAAAAAAACGTATATTTCTTTTTCTTTAATGTCAGGTAACTATTAATAAATAATTACATAAATTTTAAAATAAAATGTCTAATCAACTAAAAATATTTTAATACTTTAAGATGAAAACAAATAAAAAACATAATTTTACACACACACACATATACAAAGTTCTGAAATTTCTGGTGTAAGTTGCAACCTAAAAGGAATCTTAACCTACATCTTTGATTTTAAATAGCATCAATAATTATATTAATTAACCTCAAATTATGATTCATATATAGATGCTGACAAAATTTACATCTATTAATTCGTATATTTTTTATTTAAAAACTATATAAATGCCAAAACAGTTTTATTACAAGACCATTCCAAATCAAAACAAAATCGCCTTTGAATTGATCGACCCTAATATTTATATTAGTTGAGTTAATCTTCTTTTCCATTTCGTGGCAGCATGTGCTTAGTTATAATTATGATATATTAAAAGTTTATCTGAAATTTCGGTAGAGGAAGTGATCATAGTTTAGTGGTTGCGTAAGAGGTAATCAAATCACGACCGGCACTAATTGTTTTTAGTGTTAGTAATTACGATTATATTCATTGAAAAGTTAAATTAAGATATTTAATAATCATTCACTACTAAGATCCACTAGTGTTGAAACGATATATGGTGCCACTGCATCATACTATAACATTGTTAAAAAAAAATAATTATTTCCAAAACATTTGGTTCATTCAAACATTTATGTTACCCGTTAAGAATAAGTCAAAAGAAAATTTTCATTCAAACCAGCATGGCCTGCAAACTTAACTGAAGGATAATTGACGTATAAGTAACATTTGAGAAAAAATTAAGATTGAAGTAATTCAAGTTTACATTTTGCTGACAGAAAAAAAAAAATAGTTACTTGTTTTAATGTTTTTAAAAATATACACTAAAAATGGTAAAACCATGAATTACAAGAAAAAAAGATATGGTATACAATAGGTTTTCGTTTAAAAGTGAAAAACCAAATTTATGATTTAAGATTTAATATCAAAGTTATCCAATATTAAAAAGTAGACTTTAAGTTTAATTTAACTTAATAAATTCGGTTTGTAAAGTAAGATTTGCATCCACTTATATATTATAAATTTATCTTATGAGATCTCCAACACACACTTCTCACGCCGAGGTATATAATCTCAAACATGAGATCAAACATTAATAAATGATTCAACAGCGGTTCGATAACGGGTGGCACAATAAGCTCAATAATCTTCTAATAATGGAGCACAATAGGCTAAAGAACAATTAATCTCACTAGGATATACTTAAACTTGTGACTCTGATACCATGTTAATAAAGACCTTTCACGCTGATATATATACATATTGAACATGAGACTAAACATTAATGAATGGTCCAGTAGTGACTCGATAACGGGTGACACAATAGGTCCAACAATGTTCTGATAACAGGGCACAATAAAGAACAATAAATCTCGCTAGGATATACTCAAACTTGTAACTCTAATATCATGTTAAGGAGTGAACTTTAAGTCTAACTCAATTCTAAAAATCTACTTAAAAGGTAGGATTTACAATCACTTATATATTATAAATTCACTTTATCTCGGATGAATGAGGGATATGTTTAACCGTGTATATTTAAGATGGTAAAACTGAAACTTCAGTAATCATATAATTTGGTTTGAGATAATTTGTCGGAAAAAAAAATGAGAACATATTATCTATATATCGTTAATATGGTGAATTTCAATATCTTTGAATTTATAATTTTTTTAGTTTCAAGAGCTGAATTGAAATTCTTTTTCATTTTTTAATACTGCAAAAAACTAATTAGTATATTTTTTTCAATTTAACTAATAATTTTAAACTCAACGATTTTATTAAATTCAAACATAGTGAAGATATCATGTTATATATTTCAGTTAAATATTGATTATTTCTGTGGCTTCCCTACTTGCATATACCCCTTCATTGAACTTCATGATATTACTGTTCCAAGGATGCTGCTTCTGTATGGGATTTACAAATGAATTATGAAAACTGAAGAGAATTATTTAAAATAAAAATAAAAGTAGAAAAAAACCGAAAAGGCTTTTGCTACACCACAAAATACTATGTTACTTATTAATTAATATAGATTAACGTAATAGTTTATAAATATTTATTGATACTTTTAGATTAATTATACTTTAAGAACTTTGTTGCAAGAGAAATTGGATTAATCTAACCAAAACAAGAGGGGAAAATACACTTGTCTTTGACTTAATCATCACACATATATATATTTAGCAATCAAGTTCAGAATCCAAAGGTTAAATAAGTTGTTTTTTTTAATATGGATTTCGGCCAAAAGTGCAAAACCTCCTTTGTTGACTAGTTACTGAATAAAAAATCATCAACACTAATATTAATATTAATATATATATATATATATATATATATATATATATATATATTGTTGTTATATATATATATAAAATATATGTGGATTGGTAGGATCCATGAATGTAAAATAAACAAAGAGGGCATCTTAACAACTTTTTGCTACTTAGCATCTTCATTTGCCATATAAGACGTATGTATCAAACATAATTTTCAATTCATTCTCTCACCCTCATTCTTTTTTATCAAAAAAGAAATAAATAAATAAATGAAAAGAAAAATATTATTTGCACAATAATTTTTCTATAAGAAAGATAGATGAGAAAACAAGTGTTACAAGACATGCTACCTAATAATTTCTCTTCTATAAGAATGTCTTGTCTACACAATTGGTGATAAATTGTCTTGTAAACCAACCACTTAAACACACTTAATTCTATATAACATTGTGCATAATTTTTTTTACCACAAAATATAATTCTTTATCATGACAATTACTTCAATTTATGTTAAACAAGTATAAAATATGAAGACATGTTTGATAATTAAGATACTTTATAATACTTAGAGTTTATGATTTAAAATATTGAATCTATAATATTGTAAGATGGTAAGAATGTATAACATTTTTTTAGCATAAACGCAGAATATGATCCTAATATTGATTCTAATAATCAATCATAAATTCATACACAATATCCCGTACTAATAATCATGTTGTAAATAGTAAATGGAAGCGTACTTGAATTGGCCATAACAATAATATTAGAGTACTCCTGATACACAGTGATCTTCCTCCTGTAGAACACCTTTATTTACCTCTGAGTTTCTCTCTTGATGGGGATAGAGAGAAAGGAACAGGAAAAGTACGTTATAACTCTGTGTGTGCTCTCAGAAGGAGACCACGACCATTTATAAACTGAATTACTAAGTTTTAGTATTTCTAATTTGGTCTCTCATCAAATTAGAACTTACTAAATGGTCTTTACACAATATTTATTTTCATGACCTATGCCTTTAGCCAAATCTTTAATTTAGTCAGATCACTTTATTATTTGGCTTTATAAATAATGACCCTAACACATTTAATTATGTATCATATATATGCATCATCCAAAATTACTAACATTTTTAACAAAATCTAAAAAAATATAATTTTTAATTTAAATACACACAATTTTGCAATTATATATTAATTTTATTTTAATAATTCTTATACAATTTAAATATGTATCATATCTATTTACGTTCAAAATAAACATATTATTGTATATTGAATATATTGATACACGTATTGTATTTCAACATCATATGATCACATTTTTACAACACTTTTAAAAGTGAAAAATTATAAATTTAATAAAATTAGGCAAAAAATTAATGATCCATTTAATTAATTTTTAAGTGCAAACATTTCTTACTGTGTGTTTTAGTGGTGGGATTGAGATTCAATTGAGATAATCCAATCGACGATTATTGATTGAATGGGATAAGTTTTGATTCAATGGGATAATTCATGTTTTGAATTATAACATGAATTTAGTGCTCCATACACTTTGTTACAAGTTGCGGCTAAAAAATATCAGTACAAAAACGAGTTAATCCACCAAGATTAAAGACATTGAATTGAATCCAATGTAAAAAACAAATAAATAAAACGAAATTAAAAACATATAAATCTCTATTAATTATATATACATTATTCATTACAAAACAATATTATATATCAGTGATTTAAAATATTTTAATTCAGCTGGATTTGTCAACGCAACCTAATTCATTTGCTTAATATATAAATTATGTGATCGGTACATTAATTCAATCAATCATATAACTCAACCATCCAAGTTGTTGAAAGGAATTAAATATATATTACCATGTTAGTGTAAAGTTTTATAAAAGATTACACAAATCGATTAGGTAGCAAACAAATCCAAATATTTTCATTTTTATAAAAGAAGCAACAACAATAAACATGTTTGTACACTTAACAGGCTACATCAACCTACCATACTAATCTTGACTATACTAAATTTATAATATTTATATTCATCATGCATGTACCTCTTTCTTGGTCGTGCTAAATGCCGTCATATGATTTTTTTTTTTATCTTAATACAATGAAACAAGAGTTTAATGTTAATCAAACCATATATTTATATATTTATAGGTTTAATTAGTCGGATGATACCCATTTTCATTTATATGTGTCAGTTTGATATCCGCTTTTAAATATGTGTCAATTGAGTCCCAACTTTTGAAAGTATATCTCAATTAGGTTATTTTCAGTAAAAAATTATTAACACCATTAACGATATTGATATTTAAAATGATTTACAAAATTAAGTATTGAATATTTATATCAAAATTTATGGTAAAAGTCATGAATTAAGTTAACTGCTTTAGTAATTTTTGTCTATAAAGGACCTCCTCAGTAAGACACTTTTTCAAAAGTTGGGACTAGATTGACATATTTTTAAAAATGAATACCAAACTGACATATTTGAATGAAAGTGGATATGATCCGACTAATTAAACATATATTTATATATTTATATATGTACCTTTGAATTTTGGTCCAACTGATACAAAAGTTTGGACTGGTTGAAAATCCTGTTCAATGTTGAAGCATGCAAAAGTAGGTAGGGTTTGTTTAAAAATGGTGTTTAATTTAATTAATTACTTATTAAACATGATCATTGATTGTGTCACATTCCAATAATATGGAACACTTACATCACTCACCAAGATATATATTCTTGACGTTTTGGTATAGGTTTTAGGGTAATAATATATATAAAACATATACTATTATGCACACATGGACAAAATTAAAATTCATTAGTAGTTGGCTTTACGTATTGGGTTTTATATCACACACACTTTCATTAAAGTAGCTTTGTACTTTTAATTAGTCAAATTATAATTAGTATATTAATCCACTACTTTACTTTAATTCCGTTTAAATTGATTTTCTTATACACTACCGTCAAACTATACCTTTCTTTCTTTAATCTCTAGTTTTCAACTCTTGCTTCTCACGTTATATTTATCGACATTTTAACTAATTGAGACGTTTTTACAAAGTAAAATGCAATCATCAAATCTTAAAACATTACACATTTTTTTACCTTTTATAATCTAAATATACCAATATATATATATATATATATATATATATATATATAAATATATATATATATATATATATATATATATATATATATATATATATATATATATATATATATACGAATTTCATATGTGCATTATAATTATTGAATAATTTTATCCATGAATTTTATTGATGTAATTTATTAAAAAAATTTATTACGAAAGGATCAATATCTAAAATAAATTAAGAAAACTTTAACATTTATTTTATTGATAGGTTATTGAAACATTTAATTAATAATGAATTTTATCAATAAATTTAATATTAATGAAAATATTTATCAGTAATAAAAGTTTTAAATTATCAATAAGTTTTACTCATAAAAATATTTATAAATAGCACAGATGTTAAATTATTGATGAATTTTATTTGTCGGTAAAATTTTGCAAATAAATACGTAATTTATTGTAGTATTATATGATAAATTATTGAGCCGGATCGTTTATACTTGTTTCTTAATAAATTAAATAAATTTGTATGTTTTATCTATTTTACTTATTCAAAATAAATAAGTCATATCTGAAAGACATTTTTTTTTTCGAAAAAGAAATTAATTGTTTTAGAAATGCTTATTTTAAATTTAAACAAACGAATGATTATCATTTTATTTCAGCTTCGGTCAAGACCAGTTATGTGACTAAGTAAGAATCATATCAGAAAAAAATTGCGGTTGGTGGAAAAACATTTTCTTGGAACCATTTTTTCTGTCTTAAACAATACAGAATGCAATAGTTTGAAAGTAATGGCAGATTATTAAACTATATTTATACAGTGTTAAAGTGGAAACGGATACGGCTTGCTAATTGTGAAAAGAGATTACGTCATTATGAATCATTTTGGTGAAAAACACACGCTTAAAATTTAATAAACTTTTAGAATTATAATTCACATGTATTGTTAGTATATTTTTTATATTATTAATTACGCGTATATTTCTTTGATAGTACTTTAATAATTGTGCTCATAAAAAAATGTTTATAATTGCTATTAGTATTTGTATTTTTCATGAAAATATTTTATTTTCATTATATACATTTTTCCTCTTTTATTAATTGTTATAATTCCTGCTGTTTATTTTCCCATCATTTTCTCTACCGGTATATATAATTAGGGTTATTTTATTGTTCAAAAATTATAACTAGAAGTACATAATTAATTAAGATAATAGTAATATATAAATGAAAACATATAAATAAATAAATAAATAATGCTTGTACAATTGTCTAAACAATTTCACTAAGTACTTATTAAATATTGTTTATTATGCGCACGCATGTATGCATTACTTTTTTATAGTTCAAGTTGAGAACCAAATTAAAGTATTTCTTACACGAGTTGCTTTTATAAGTTATTTTTATCGAGCTTATTGAAGTAATTTGAAAAAAACATCAACATATAATATAAACCCTTCCAAATACTAATGAGTAATTAGACATAATAAGATAAATCTAAATAAATTATAAATAAAATACGTACAACTTATTATTATTATTATTATTATTATTATATATAATGTAAAATTAATTTTTGCTCGAAAATAGAAAAGTTAAACCCAAAGAGAAAATAGTATATTATTGATGAGAAGTGTATGAAAGTGGAAAAAGGGTGGCATATGATTTTGTATATTTAATAGTTTATGAGGAATGTATAGAAACTCCACAACCCGAAAATATTGACTAAAGCAATGAAAGAAAGAGGCGTACGCATAGGTTTGAAAATTGTTTTTGACTTTGAACGGTGGAAACATGGTTGTGGTTTTGTTTAGAATTATCAAAAAGGATTAACACGTTGAGACAGTTGAAAGTTAAAATATAAATATAGATTTGATGTCTCTTTCATGGAACATTTTGGTTTAAGAAATGCAAGCTTTGTTACATCAATTAGGGTTGAATAATAAAGAAAGGGAAAGAGGAGTTGTACACGTGAGCTTTGAAGGAGCCTATAATGACCGTAGTGAGAAAGATATTTATAGTTCATGCACCAGTGAGCTTCTCGGAAGGTGTGAGAGAAGAACAACGTTGTCCACTTACGTACCATAAAGTTGATATCATCATCGACAGTGATCACTAACTCAACATTGCTTCTTTCAAAACATGGATTTTCTAAGCAACTTTGAACTCCATTTTTATGAACAGTGTAAAACAAAACAATGTTAAGGAGGAAGCTTTTTCTGTAAGGTATGAACTGATGAACAGTCTCCGGTATTGGCTGAGAAAACTTCGATGCATGAAATGATAAACACTGGATCGCCAAGTGGAGTGCTGCAAACAAAATGTTTAGTTTGATTAGAAGTGGATTTTAGGCCTAACTCAATCCTACAAAATCGGCTTGTAAAGTGAGGTTTGCACCTCACTTATATACTATGAAATTGTTTTATCTCTAATCGATGTAAGACTTTCAACAAGTTTGCGTATATCTTTGTTCCGGGGATGAAGTCGCCATGCAATGATGAACTGATGGAAACAACGAAACCTAGATACAACGTAAGTGTTGTTAGTGTTTTATAATTATTTGTCGTTGAAATCAAACTTTAAATCTGATTAGAGAGCGACACTTTATAACTCCTGATCAAAGCTTTGCTGGTATGAAAAGGGTGAAGAGACTGAGATTCTAAACTGTATTATTAGACAATTAATGTAGCGATCACTGCTGCAAACAGTTTTTCAAAACTGTTGATTTTTTAACGTGACATCCTGAAACTAAATTATTTTAAGCATTATTATTATACCACGACTAAATTAATCGTTTTTTCAGATATCTATCTAATAATATTTTCACATATTTCTACAATATCCCACCATATAATTTATAATTAGCTTATTTATGATACTTTATACATCTTATATTTTATATTGTTTATATTAAATATTACTTTTTTCAACAGTAGGAGCAAAACGTGTATTATTTAATTACAGTTTTATACTGGTCTTTAAATTGTGAGAGGAAAAGAGGGTTCATTTGAATTTCAGGAAACATATAAAAGATTAAATATTACAGTTTTTTTTAATAATAAAACATGTATTTCCTGAGAAGATTGATACGATGTCAATAAGAGATTTGACGTATTAGGAGCAATATTCATCTACGATGAAATTATAAAATTTTATTTTTTTATATACAATCATAAAATAGGGAAGTGAAAATGAAAGTCTCGTCTACATCAAATGATTGAGTATTATTAAAAATTTAAATGTGAATTAAGTTTCATATTGGATAGTGAAAGAAAATACTGAAAAAGACTCATAAACTCATTTCTTGAAATTTTGAGTTGATAGTAATCATATCTCATTATAGTGTCATATTTTTTCCATAAATCTTCTTTGAAAACTCTATTAGTGATCTTGTAAACTCATGTTGAGAAGTTGGTGTATGCATGCTTTTTTGTGGTAGTGTGGCTGATGCAAAAATCAGCGACTTCTTACGTTGGTGCTAGACACAACGGGAGAAGAAGAAAATGAACCACGTAATATATATTGATTTTGCTAATAACTATCTCTTATATATGTCAATTTTACCATAATTGATGTAATATATACTATATATATATATATATATATATATATATATATATATATTTATATTAGCGTGAAAATACCAAAAGAAATTATTAGTGTGAAAAGAATTGTCAAATTCTACATGCTCGTGCACATTTATCAACAAATTAGAACGTACGGCAGAGAATAAGTAAAACAAAGAATTGTCGTATCCATCGTAGAAAAGCCAAACATGTAATGATTTTAACTAAACATGAAGTTCATGTTATATCTTTCAACAGATACATATATTTTCAAAACTGAATCAGTCAGTTTTACTAACGAATACACCTGTGGACGAACATGTAGGCCATTGCAACATATCTATAGTCAAACATATTGAAGTGATATATGACTAAAATATATATTTAAAATCATAAAATATTCAAATTCTATAGATTAAATAGATATTTAAGTTTTATGTAAATTTCGTGTAAATTCATCTTTGACTAGTTGTTAACCAAATTGAAATAAATTAAAATTTGAAAATATCGTATTGAAGTTGGAGTAAGTTAAACCTAATAACCTACTATTTAATGAAAATGTAACAAAAATATAAATAATGTATTTATTTCTTTTGTTCACCTTGATTTTAAATTTTAGAATTTAAAATACATATTACTCGATATTAATTTTTTAAAATTATACAATCGTGTCGTGACATAACTTCAACTTTCATAATATTTATATTAAGAGAGATGTGAGAAAGAAAAATGGTGGAGAAGAAATGAA
>Ga0214545_1009409_pt1 | contig 14910 bp, 10 predicted proteins | sample CNSS4metaG_FD_160064 | JGI IMG/M metagenome (GOLD analysis project Ga0214545, IMG submission 160064) | Root nodule microbial communities from cowpea collected in UCLA plant growth center, Los Angeles, California, USA - CNSS4 | ecosystem: Host-associated > Plants > Roots > Nodule | place: USA... | reverse complement strand
AAGTTATGTTTCCAAGCTTTTGATAGAACATTGAGAGACATTATGAGAGCTACAAATGAAGATAATGCTGACAAACCATTTGGTGGAAAGGTTGTTGTCTTGGGCGGTGATTTTAGACAAATCTTGCCAGTAGTAAGAAAAGGATCAAGGTATGATATTATGAACTCATCAATTAATTACTCTGATTTTTGGCAATATTTCACAATTCTTAAGCTATCACAAAACATGAGGTTAAAATGTGCTGTTTCAAATGAAAGTACAATACATATAAAAGAATTTGTTGATTGGATTCTTAAAATTGGAGATGGAAATATGAATTTGAATGAAAGTGGTGAAGCCAACATTTCAATACCAACAGATCCTAATTCAAGAAAGTGAAACACCTTTACTTTCTTTAGTGAAATTTGTTTATGGTGGTCTAATTGAAAATATCATGAATCCTAGCTTCTTTGATGACAGCGCTATACTTTGCCCTACAATTGATAGTGTTGAACAAATAAATGACTTCATTTTATCTTTGATTTTTGGTGAAGAACAAATTTATTTAAGTTGAGACACTCCTTGCCAATCTGATGATGATCAAGAAACTCAAGGTGAGTGATTTACTCAAGAGTTTCTAAATGATATCAAATGTTCAGGAATTCCAAATCATAGGATTAAATTGAAAGTTGGCGTACCAATTATGATTTTAAGAAATGTTGATCAAGCAAATGGTCTTTGCAATGGTACAAGGTTGCAAGTTAATGATTTAGGAAAGAATGTTATCTCTGCTATTGTAATAACAGGCAAAAATGTTGGTGACAAAATTTTCATGCCAAGAATGATTTTGACACCTTCTGATTCCAGCATCCCGTTTAAATTTCAAAGGAGGCAATTTTCAATATCCTTATGCTTTGCAATGACAATAAACAAAAGTCAATAACAAACTCTTTCTAAAGTTGGACTTTATCTTCCTCGCCCAGTTTTTACTCATGGACAATTGTACGTAGCAATTTCTAGAGTGACAACAAAGAAAGGACTCAAAATTTCAATTCTGGATGAAGATAGAAAAGTAAGCAATACAACTACAAATGTGGTTTACAAAGAAATATTTGAAAATATTTGATAAGAGGTATACAAATTACTTTAACAACATTCTTATAATTTGTTAATTATTGTATCTTTAACTGTAATTCCTTTCTTTTGTTGTAGATTATAATATGCAATAGTGTATAGTATACACTTTGAGGATTTTTTTTTATAGCTGCAGCGATATTGAAAAGTACATGGTCATTGATACATGTTTGAATTTCATTATTTGTTGTCCACTCATGGATTGAATTTTTGAACACCATGGTTTCTGCAATACATATATTATAACTGTTATAAAGATTCTCAATTTTTGTTATTTTAATTTTTGTTTGTGAATTTACTGTATTGTGAAGAAAAAACATCTACATACATTTTCTTATTCGTTACTACAGTACAGGTGGCTTTACTGTTATAACTCTTATATGTATAACGAATATAAAATACAATATGTTATAGTTATTTGTAAATGCTTTATGTTTCAGTTACTTTATATATTAAAATATATGCAAAAAACACATACAACATATATTTCAGTTACTTTACAATTAAAGCCACTATTTGCACGTAAAACTGAAATTGTGCTACCAGTTTCAAGTAAGATTCCTTTTCCACGTGATGATCTTTGCCTTTCCATTCCCAACTTCCACTTTACCATTCCATCCACAATTTTCACTTACCCATATATTTCAACTGTGACTTTGTTCTGCAATTAGAGGAATGGAGATGGAGCAAACCAGTACAGATGGAGCAAACAACAGAACAATACTTTGGAACTTCATCACAATCTACATATGTTGTCAGGTATGCTGCAAATTTAACCACAGAAATACATGTTTGGAAAGCATTGATATTTGTTGTTGTATGTGTTTTCTGTTGTGAACTCTATGATCCTGATTCCCACTGTATCAGCTACATTAAAACATTCAGATTTTTCCCACAATGGTAAACAAAGATATCGATATACAGTACCATTATATAGGAGATAAAACCATCCGTCAACAAAATTTATTCTTATTTTAGTTGTTATTTACTGGGTGTAATGTTTTTTTATTACTTTATAAAGTTTAAATTTATTTTTCATTTGTAATAAATACATAAGACTTTTGAACAAAAACAATTTGTACATATATATGTTTGTGTTTATGTTTTCATTTCGTTGTAGAGATAAATTTATTCATGTTTTTACTGTCTTTATTAATTTGTAGCCATTTGGATTTGTTGATCGACACTTTGTTGTTACTAATGAACACGAATTAGGTCCATAGTGGCACTTGGTAGATGTAAATGGTAAGAGCACGACAGTTACCTATAACATGGATTCAAATAATCCAAAAATCACAGAAGGTTGAGTAATATGAGAGATTTGTATGACATCAAAAGTGACTCTCACATGCGGTTTCAGTATTTGGGAAATTCTTTATTTCATGTAATCGTGTTTAAAGGTGGTTGTACACCAAGGAGTTTGTCAACATTTATGTGTCGTATCAGTCATCAAGAAACAAGATCTATATTTTCAGTCAAATTGACAAAGTATCAAAGCAAAGCAAGTCACTTGGTATATGCCTTATGAATTCTTTTTATCATTTCAAGTATTATTTAATATTAATTTACATCTAATTAAATGAAAATAATTAATGCACTACCAATAACATTTGAATCATATAAGACTTGCCATCAAAGTTTGCCAACTTCATTTAGGACGAGAATGTACAAGATGTATTTCTTATAGGGCCTAAAACTATAGTCAATTGCAAAATCCTAATATCGAATAAAAATAGAAGTTCAACAAAGATAGGTCAAGGTTGGAGGGTATTTTGTTCTGAAAATGAGTTAAAAGAAGGTGATATTGTTGTCTTTTAAGCAGACAATGATTTTATCGAACCAAATATTAAAGTGTTTGTTAATGGTTGTTGTTGTGATTAGATTAAGCATAATTCTATAATGTTGTTCAAAATGGTGTATTTCATGACTTATGTTTATTTAACTTGGTTATATGACATATCTTTTTTGACACTTCCTGAATATGACTTCAATTGCGAACAAAAATTATGTGTGCTTCCTAATATAATATACTAATAACAAAATATTTGATTGAAAGTAATATCTCATTTTATTGGAATAAAATTTGTTATTATTATCATGTCAATAATATCATTATCTAAGTTTAACATTTTACATATTAATTTATACTTCATTAAATTCTTAAAACATTTTGTTACACATTTATAATTTATAATTTATAATCAATAATGAAACGAATCAAAATACTAGTATTTTAATAAAGCTTAACATATTGAATTAAATGTTGAATTAAAACATGTTATTAATGCATCATTCAAATAAACATTTCTTAGCACATTAGATATAACATTTAAGCACAAGTAGTGTGACTCATTGACTAGTTTCAGTGGCGTCCATTTTCTACTAGTTTCTTCCCAGTAAGCCCACAAGTTAATGCTTCCCTTGGAATTTCTCGAACTTTGTGAACAGCCTCAGCAAAAATGACACCCATTCCCATGTGCAAATGTGGTTCAATGTGGCAATGGAAGGCCCAAACTCCTGGGTTATCTGCCTTAAACCTCAACGCAGTCCAACCATAAGGGAATATTACAGCAGTGTTCCTCAAAGGTGCATGTGTTAAGTTGAACTTCTTCTCATCACCATGTTTGAATTTCCCTTCTCCATACCCCAAAACCCAAAAGTCATGTCCATGCAAGTGCCAAGGGTGAATCTCACTACCATTCCCACTCAATTGGTTTGCATTTTGCAGTATCACATCAACAACCTCACCGAGGTTGAACCTGTAAACCCCATTGCCGATGGTTGAGTTAGGGTTGACAGGAGGGTTGAAAATGTCATAGTCTTGAGGGAAAGTCACAGGTGGAGGTGTTTGATCAAAAGCATCGTTTAGTTTGAACTTGATGGAACCCAAGTAAGGGGTTGGGGGCAGAGTTAGGGACACATTGTTAATGGACCATTTGGTGAACCCATCAACGCGATTTTGGGTGTTGAGAAGGAAAATTGTACGATCAGAACGTTTTGGAGGTTGTGGGGTTCCCATCTTCGCAATGATTTTCTTAGTGAATGCTTTGCTACGTTCAAAATCATTCCAAAGGGGTGTGATGGGTGGTGGAGAACTTGGAAAAACCGAAGCAGAAATTGTCTTATAGTTCAGAATGGTTAAGCCTTGTGGGGTGTTGGGTTTTCTTCCTCTGACTCCAATCGAAACCCAATAGTTTTTCTTTGGATCTTGATCCGTGTGAAAGAGCAGTGAATAGCTTTCACCGGAGTAAATATCTATATCATCAACCACAAATGGTGTAACATAGTTTCCATCAGCTTCCACCACAATAAGTTTGTGATTCTGCAACATAAACAAAAGGAAAAGACAAATGTTACATGATAATGTATGTTGATACACATGAAGATGAATCTATAGTTGTACCATTTCTTACAGTACAGTTCAATCATGAAAGTGAGATTGTTTCACCGATACCTAATTTGCCTAGAATATTGAGACAGGTTGAACCAAGTACACTTTCAATTTAATACTTTTATCTGAAAAAAGTTTTATTTGAACAAAATTTATAAAAGTAGTTTTAAGAGAGAGAAATAAGAAAAAAAATACGAAAAATTATTTCATATGTTAAAACCATTACTTTTTTATTATAAATTTTCATGACATCACTTGGAACTATTATAAATATACAGGTACTTTTTTCTTCTTGTTTCGCTTTCATGTCATTCCTACTGTATCCATCATATCATTTCCAATATCTTTTGTTTTTTCTTTTTAGATTTACTCACTTTTCTTATCTTTGTTTTGAAGTAACCAATTCACCCTAAAATTAAAGAAACGTTAACTCTCTTTTTTTCTCATCACTCGTTGCATAGTATTTTTTAATTTTTTGTCATTTGACTCGTTGTTCTATCTGTTTGTACACCCTAAAATTAGAAGTGTATATTAAAATCAGAACTCAATTATGTAAATTAGTTACCCAAATGCGATGATATTATTGAGTACCTACTCCAAATCAGTGGCCATAACTTTCACGACGTGCCAGGTCCCCACAAACCAAACCCATGGAATCTCACTGATATATATAATTTTTTCCTTTTATCCTTTTCCTAGTATTTTCTAAGTATTACATCATGGTCTTTATCCAGAATGTTTCGGTGTTTCACAACTCAGTGAGCCCCACTCGCTCATATATCAGCTTCTAATTTCCAACACACTGCATTATTTGAAGCACAAATAATTGCCTCTACTCTGTAACACTATCTTTCTCTTTACTCTTTCTGCACATGTTTATTATATTTTCCTTCAAAATTACGGTTCTGGTTTGATTCTTTTATAGTACTTTAAGACAGAACAATTTTATTTTATTTTTCTTTTGTTTTTTTACTAATAATACTACTTCAAATATTTGAGGATTTACATAAACTGTATCCATTTTAAAATTTGGTATATAATTAAAATAAATAAGAGAGCGGTGCAACTATACTTTATTAAATTTTATATGTCCTTTATGTTTTATATAAATAATAGATGGCTGAAACGCTCTTTTCCTTTACTGTATGTTTTCCACGTCTACAAAGCAATTTTTTTATCATTGAAACTTCTTTCTTTACTATTTTTTTACATACTTTTCCAACTTTCTTGACATATTAGTGAACTCTTTAATGTTAAAAAATAATCAATTGCGTACTAACTGATTTGATGGAATCACTTGGGGTTTCTTGAATTGGTTTCTCTTTTGTTTAAGTGGAAACTGTGGACAATACCAAAATGAAAAACAAGAATATCTCATGCTAAGCACATCATACAGCTAATGGTCAATAATGCACGTACGAGAATGATGAAACCTTTACAAAGGCGTGCTTAAAGACAAAAGTGGTGGGATCCAACAAAAATCATAAATATAAAGAAAATAAAATAAACTTCTTCCTAGATTAGAATTAACTTATTAATAGTTAAAATATAAACATTAAGAGAACTTTTACAAATAGCTTATGTATAAATAAATAATTTTTTTCTTAGAAGTTTTCTTTATATCTGTGATCATAATAAGGAGTGTAACTGATTAGTGAGTTGCGGTAAATATTTTATTATTCAGATTGAAATTTTTCTTATGAATGAAAAAAAAAAAATATAGGGTAAAATGGAACTCACCGAAATGGCTAAGTTGAGTGAAGCTAAGGCAGTGGTGCTGGCAATTCTGAGTCTGTAGGTCTTGTTTGGCTCCACGTGAAGAATTTGAGGGGCACATTCTTCACCACCTTTAAATTTGCACTCTGGTAAAGTCGTGTTTATGAATTTAGCTGCCAGAGAACAATTGAACTGTCCCCTTCCATTGATCAACAAAGTCTGAAATGCTCAAAAAAAGTTAGTAAAGTGTAAGAAAATAAAAAGATAAAATTATATTTTAATTTTTTATTAATTTTTGAGAATAAATAAAAATAATTGAATAAATTTAATTCTGACAAACATATATTTCTACAATAAGATAGAATGAGCAGACATATTCTTAAAACAGATACAAGGTTTGGAAGTTTGAGAGGACGAGCAAATGTATCAAAGATCGACGAATGTTTTAAAGTGATTTGCAAGTATCTTTGTGTAAATGGTTTCTTAAACTAAGGTGAGCTTTCCAAAACCTGATTTATTTGAAATTTTAAAGTTTTATTTTTATATAAAAACAATAAAGAAATACTGATTTTGATTGGATCCGAAAAGACACATGCATACTCTTCTTTTTACAGATTTAGTATAAATCACTTAAAAATGTCAAAAGTGTAATAATTTATGACAACAAGTTTGAGTTATAATTATTTATTATTTGAATATCACAATTATTGAAATTGTTGTACTTGGTTGAAATTTCAGAAAAGAGTGTCTCTCCTTCTATTCATGTTTCACTTTAATGATACAGAGGGTTAGATTAAAAAGGGTAAAAGAAAAGCAAGAAAAATGTGAGAGAAGAATTCAGTGGTGCCCTAATATAAAAGTCCAATACTTTGTTCAGATGGAGCAGAGGTGCATGTTTTTCTAGGTTACTTTATGGACTCTGATATGATTTCTATCTGGAATTTCTGTCTTTATATCTCAAATCATTAACTTTTTTTATTTCTTTATCATAGAATAAAATGGTACTTTATAATAATAAATGATTACCAACATATTAGGTTAATTTAATGAAGTTATTAATTAATTAATTAATTAATTACCTGAGGTTCACCAATCCATTCGAATGGTAGGGAAGAGAGACCAACTTCTTGTTCATGTGAGCTGGTGTGCCAGAAATCACTTAGAAGAAGGTTGAACTCATCATCATAGTGAAACGGTTCGTTTTGTCCCCTTGGCAAATCTACTATCAGTGACCCATACAACCCTGCAGATCTTTGCATACCATAGTGTCCATGGTAGAAGTATGTTCCAGGCTGCACCGTATAATTAACACCACCAATTCATCATTACAAACACACACCCATCTTCTTCTTTGCATAAAGCTCAAACCAAAACAAAATACCATGAATCAACCACACAAACAAAATGCCCCTCATAATGTTTCATACTATTTCAAAATCTAGTGCAAGATAATTTTTAAAATTCTTCTCGCTTAACTCACAACTGCTTTTCAAGAACAACCATGTGAAGACCCTACCAGAGACAAAACGAATAATACTTTAGTCTAATTAATATTTTAGATTGAAAGAGATGTACATTTTTTATTATTTAAGAAACATTTGAAAAGCAAGAAAAAAAAAGGACAACTTTTTGAATAATTTTAAATCTCTTTTCAGATTAAAGTTCAAAACATTTTCTCCCTTCTTACTCTCTTGTCTTTGAACCAAACAGAACTTTGGAGTAAAATATACATGTATTTTTCTATAGAAATGAGAGAGGAAATCACAAATGCTTGATCCAAGTGGCAAGCATTATAGGATCTCCATTCTCACACAAGTTAAAACTGAGTAGAGATTCTTTATTGAATATTTCTACCTCAAAAATCCTAACGCCACTTCTAATTTTTTATTTTAAATTTTTTATAAAATATCCCACCCCCTTTCTCATAATTAATTTATTATTTTGGGGGAGTTTTTCCACCAAACTACACGATTTTTTAGGTCTAGAAAATCAAAAACTTTACTTAATAACACAAACAGTTATTACCATATTACTCCAAGAAAATTTGAAGTGAAAACTTTCTTCACTTAAAATAGTTCGTCCAACTTAACTTATATATGACTGGAAGCCTCGTTTGTGTCTCCCAAAAGATTGAAAAAGAACATAAAGAGGGCAGAAATGTAATTACCCTGTCAACTTTAAAACTGTAGTTAAAAGTTTCTCCTGGATTTATGGCACACTGTGAAATGCCAGCAGTTCCATCGGCCCAGGGAGTTTCAACCTTCATAACAAACAGCAAAACCAACATCAACAATTATGTTTCACATTTGTTGACACTATCAAACAAAAAACACAAAAAAAAAAAAAAAAAAAAAAACCTGTCTGATTCCATGCCAGTGAATAACAGTTCCCTCGGTGAAGAGCTTGTTGGTGAGAGAAATGTTAAGAGTGTCACCAACTTCAGCCCTAATGGTTGGCCCTGGAAACTTGCCGTTGATTCCCATCACAACGTGTTTCAAGCAATCTGGTTTTCTGATCATGTACTCCACATCAAACTTGTAGTGTCTCACCCTTCCTCCAACTGAAAACTGTATCAACCCTAACCATATGCACCATATAAAAACTGCTCTCAACCCCGTTATTCTCATCATGCTAACACAAAATCTTAGCAGGGTCTCGACTACCACAACAACCTATTGCTGAAAGAGAAAGGAACTCAGACACAGATTTCTGATTATCTGAATAAAACAATAGGTTGTGTTGCCACCATTGCCTAGGGAGACACATATATATATATATAAACAAACACAGAGAAAAGGCACTTTGAAATTTCACATCATGCTGTTGAGTTGTTATTTTTATTATTATATTCTTGTTCAAGTACGGCGTGCAACTTGTTTTTTTAATGTATCAACTCCTTCTTCCAATAAATAATTGAACTAAAATAAGATTTTTATCAAAAACTGAAAAGCAAAGTAAATTGGTCGAAATTGGAATGATTTTCATAATACATTATTCCTGTTCATTTTACGGAAAAGCGACGTGACAAAGAAATAATAGAAGGAAAATTTTGGGAAAGTAGCATTGGAAAATTTTGTTTATAAAAACAATTTCTGTTTATAAAAAATGTTATAATAATATATATATATATATATATATATATATATATATATATATATATATATATTAGATATGTTTTACACATTTATATCCATTTATGAAATGCGTAATCATTATTAAAAAAATCATATTTTTTGTCAATTTTGTTTTAAATTTTTTTTCGTAAATAATACTTTTAAATTTTGTTATAAAAAATTGTAGAAAATTACTGTCAATTTTTTTGTAGAATATTTGTATAAAATACTTTTCAAAATCAATTTTGTAAAAAGATACTTATGAATTTTACAATTTTGTAAGAAATAATTATCCATAAAAGAATTATCTGCCAATTAATTTTTAGAAAAAATAGTAGAAAAAAAGTCTTTTCTTACAAAATTTTTTAACAAATTTGCAAGAAAAATTTCATGTAAAATGAAAGTTTTTAGTAATGAAAACAATAGTGATGGTTTTTGTTATAATTTAAAAGTTGTGTTTAGAATAATTCTTAATGGGTATTCAGCGCGTCAGACATCCGTGTCCAACACATATATGTGTCCAATATTTTAGGATATTTAATCTATATTTATCTATGAAGTATCTAATTTGTAAAGCAATAATACTTTTATGGTGATAGTAATTTATAATTTTTTTAATTTGGATTTGTATTATAACAATCATATATTTATCATATTTTTAAGAATTATTATACATATTTTAGTATGCATATATAACATATTGTATCTTATTATTTTTAAAATAAACGTATCAACGTATTGGATACTTGTCATATCTGATATCCGTGAGTTTTCATTGTAAAAAGAATTACAATAATGATATATTATAATCAAATACGTTTGCGAAACCCACAGAGTAAAAATTGTGTCCCTATTTTATTTAAAAGAAACGGAAAACGAAGAACGTGTCATTTGCAACTTGTAATACAATTATTGGGCTATGATAAATAATGTACTTAATCAAAATTTGAATTTGAAACATTCGCAATCCTTTTTATTTTATTCTGTTTACATACAAGCAACGAAAGAAAGGCCCATCGACAAGTGTTTCTGATGTGCATTTATTGTAAAAGACAATGGAGCAAAACACAATCTTCTCCGTCAGTTTAAAGCTGTGTAAATAATCTCCATAACATATATCAATGATTTTGATGGTGGAATGATAAGAAGCAACATTTCATAGCGTAGAAACCACACATTTTCCATCATCTGTTTGAATCAGTTTATAGAATCATCTGTATCTATTATAAGAAGGCCCAACATGAAAAATTCTCCATATCAATTATATGATTCCACAGAGAAGGAGACACAATAAGTTTGTCATGCAATACAGAAGCAAACATAAAGTCGTTCTTGCATATCTGACTATATGACATTTTTTTAAAGTTACAGAGTCTCTTCAAGTTATCTGGTAAAACTTTTATTGAGTTTAAATATGAGTACACAAAGTCTCTCTTAACAAAGTACATAAAATCTTTTCTAAGCTATATTGCAATAAACTTGTTTTGATTACAAGATTTACACTCTATCAGAATATATGTTCTTTCTTGTAGAGAAAATATTACTTCACAATAGTGAAAGATATACTACGATGTTTCATTCTCTTTATCTAAAAACAATTTATAACATAATTAGTAAAAGGTTTTTCACGGTATGCATGCATGTGAGGCTCATTTGGAAAATCATTCTTAAACAGCGTTTAAAGAGAAACTTTGTAGGTTGCATCACTAGTACAAACAAGAAAAATGACTATAGTTATCTTTTATGTTAAATTACGGTTAATGAACTCCGTAATAAAAAAGGTGGATTATAGGCTATAGTTGGAAATTGTACATAATAGATTACGATTCCATTAGATAACTAAATTTATAGTCATTTTCAAGAAGAGAGGAATAGGCTATGATTTTTATAAGAAACTGATAATTAGTATTATCATGTTTTAACTTTTGTTTATTTTTATCTTTTATTATTATCATTTTAGATATTTTAGGTTGTATTTAATAAAATTGGAAAAATAATTATTTTACATATTTAATATTTTGCACATAAGTCACAATATCAAAGAAATTAAGAATAATATAAACAAAATTTAATTATCAAAGTTATTAGGAAGTAGAAATATTAATAAAGTTGGTTATTCAATTATAAAATCAATACAAATTTCAGGCTCAATCTAATTATGAAAGTCTTTAATTGGAAGGCTTCATAAAGTTAAAAGGAATATTGAAAAAATCCTTTAGGGGAAATTCCTTTCGGAGAGAGAGGGGAAAATAAAACTTTTAGGAAAAAGGAATTTGACATTGTAAATGTTGGAAGCATTCATCTTTATCATTTTTCTACTATTCATAATGTTAAGAAATAGCTAACTCCATTATTCACAGGAATTGAGTGTAGTGTATTTTTAAAATTTCACTACTCAATATTTGTTTTTCACCACTCTTGTGTTATATTATTGTTTTAATGGCATATTCTAGATTGATTGCATATGTGGGAGTACATGTTAATTAAAAGATAGTTTAGAAAACTTGATTACGATAGAACAATTAATATATTTCACATGCTAGACATAAATGTGAAACATTTATTCATTTATAACATCAGAATCTTGATCATTAATACAAACTTATAAAAAAATTACTAGACATAGGGATTTTATTATTTAAGTTTAGATTTGTTGGTAAGACATTACGACTTGTTACAAAATGTATGAATGCTAAAGAAGAAATTAGAAGTATATTTTTTGGTGTTTTTTCTTTGAATTGAATCATGAAACCTAATCCAAGTGAAACATATATCATAAATTGTTGCACAGCATATGTTTGATAAAAATACAAAAAGAGTTTTATTTTTGTTTTTGTGAAATTTGTGATCTAATTGAGTTATGAATTGCAAGAGTTATCAAATGTTTCATAAGCCTTTAGGGAAACGATACTTGAAGTGTATACTTTATTACTTGTGTGATTTGGTACACTTATCAATCCCGTAACAATAATCATAGTCTACAGTTGAAATAGATAACCATAGCTCAAAAGTTGAAGGAGAAATAAATTAAACAAAAAAAAACATGATTTTGGGTAAAATCATAGCCTATATGTGATTATAGGCTACGTCTTTTGGGTTCACAAAAAATTACTCATTAGTGCAAACAACTCTTTTTATTACAACTTATTATGTCGATTCTAACCCACCAAGTATAAAAAGTAAGGTGGTGACATAACTGTAAATATTGTAAAACTTTCCATACGTTGTTAGACCTAGATCCAATATAAAAAGTTAGGCGATGGCAAAATGGTAATAAGATAGATCACTTTCTATACCTATATATTGCTCACTATAACCAGTGTAATTTTTGTACTTTGTTCTTTTCATTTGTAGTGTGGGTCAAACTTTGCACACACACAATTGGATCATTATTAAATCTTTCTCAACCAACAACTTCACCTTCATCGTTCTCCTTCATTACCCTCGTTCTTCCTCAACTATGTCATACCACTTTTTTTCTTTTCTTTTCTCAAACCTGTTTCCTTCTTCGAACCTTTGCTTCACTCCTTCACTCTCCCATATGGATGAAGCATTTCAATCCCTATATTTGAATAAGGATTTAGATCTGGCAGGCTAGGAAGCCTTTGTAATTGAGGAGATAGTGAAAGTAAGAATTAGATCTAGCAAGTAGAGTCACCCTCGAGTGTGGTGCAGAGTTCGTTGACGACGGTGGAGCGAAAGGAGGAGTCAGAGGAGAAGCGTTGAGGAGGAGGTCCTAGAGGAGAGTGGGAATTAGCGTTAAAGAACAAAGCTTGTTCCCAAGGTGTAATGAAAGAGAACGTTCGAGCGAGGAATGCAAAAGGTTGTAGAGGTATCTCACCAGTGTCAGCTCTAACTCGGCGTCTCAGTGTTTTGGTTGGTTATTTTTTATTTTTTGGTAAATTGACATTTTTTTCTTGGGTTTTTGTAAAGTCATAAAATGATGGCTTAGGGTTTGGTTAGGATGATTCAATCTATACTAACTAGAATTAGAAGTTGGTCTAGTCGAAGTGGTAGTTTTAGTGACAGAAGGCTATAAATGATGCGTGGGATATTCTGTACGTAGCCATAGGACAAGTTGCAAGGTTGAGGATAAACAACAAAGTCTCTTCAAAGTTTGAGTTTCACAATGGAGGGGCTTCAAAATTTTCCTTTTCCATGTGGAGTTTCTATATACCGGGTTTAGAATTGGTATAGAATGTAGATTTTCTATATCAGTTCCATAACATGTGTAGAAAAATGAAAACTTTCTATACCACTTGTTTTTATACAGGTCCAAAACTAGAACTAGTATAAAAAAAATAACTGGTATAAAAAGGTTTTTCTACACTAATGACTTAAGTATGAGTATGATTGGAAGGTACTAACCAACTTTCATAAAGGGGTCATCATTTTCTATCTCTTGATTATCTTCAATGTTGTCTTTCTCCTTCTATTGTGATAACCCATGCTTTAGACATTTTTTCAACCCCTTAAATTATTTCATGTATATTATGCAACCATTAAGACTTCGAGGTATCATTTTATACTTCATTCCTGTCAAACAAAGAATTTTCTTTGCTTCATAATTATGAGTATGTAATTATTTCCATCTAAAAATATTTCATTCAACAAAACAACTAATTTTGTGAAACTTTTATCAAACCCATCTATTATCTTCAAATTCATCGATCTTAACACTATGACAACTGAACTTTGTTAAACCGAAATAATGAAATTTTGGCTTCAAGATTGTCTCGTAAACAAAGTTTCTACACCAACATCTTAAAGTCATTTACTTCCTTGCATCCTCTTATTTAATTCTTTATTTTTTAACATCATCCTTCCCATTTTATTAATATTTTTTTTTTATAAAAGTGAAATGTAGAGAAACAAAAATACTGCACTCCCTTAGTATTTTATATAATTTTTGTTTTGTACTTGCCTTTCAATGTTTAATTTAATTTAGTATTAGTATTTAATAAACACAATATTATTTAATTAATTTTTAAAAAATATTATATTAAGAAAATTTGATACTTATCTTATGGCACTTATTTTTATATAAATATATAGGCAGGTATATAAATATATATAGGAAATTCAAGAGGTTATGTATGAACACGTTAAAACTGAAATCACCGGTCATTATTGGTTTCTGTGATTGTACTTTTAACTTTCAAACAATTAATATATTCGATATTTGGATACTTTTGTGTTTAACGGAAATGATCATTCAAATTATAATAATTTATTATACATACGATTCCCGATAGAGGCTCGGTTTCATTGGTAAGAGACAGAGAAATTAAACCAGCTAACAAGACAAGAAATTGTGAAAATCAAAATCAAGACCCACTAATCATGGAACACAATGGTTTAAAATAAATTTTAATTGAATTTATTATGGGTTAAATATGTTTTTGGTCCCTCAGTTTGAGCGAAATTTGGATTTAGTCCCTCATCAAAATTTTTGACCAATTTAGTCCTTCATCTTCCAAAATGCGTGAATTTAGTCCTTTTAACCAAATTTTGTTAAGTTTATCTGACATTTCAAGCGCATTTCATGATAGTATTTAAATTATTTATATTGTTTGA
>Ga0214545_1009403_pt1 | contig 14919 bp, 14 predicted proteins | sample CNSS4metaG_FD_160064 | JGI IMG/M metagenome (GOLD analysis project Ga0214545, IMG submission 160064) | Root nodule microbial communities from cowpea collected in UCLA plant growth center, Los Angeles, California, USA - CNSS4 | ecosystem: Host-associated > Plants > Roots > Nodule | place: USA... | reverse complement strand
GTGGAACAAGAAAAAAAAAAAAACTTAAGCTCTGATACCATGTTGAGAATAAAGAAGATAGGGATTGAGATTAATTTCCCTTGTGTATAAACCACACATAGGGTAATCTATTTATAATAGAGAGAGGTACAAGTAAAAAGAGTAACTGAAAATAAAAATATTAAATAGAAGATATTGTTTGATATTGTGGTTATCAATATCTAACAATATCTTAATAATATCAAACAATATCTAACAAGTGTAATTAAGAGAAGGCGTGACTAAGGACTGTGTGTCCTGAACATATTTATTTAACCTAGTTTCATGACCACATAACAATGCTTCAATTTCTGCTATAGAAGGAGTACGTTTCTTGCTTTTAATGATAGATACCACTGGTGCATAGTCTGAAGGGAGACCTTCCAAAATAGGATATTGTAATTAATTACAAGCCTGCTGTTAGAAGTTAGAAGATTCTAGAGATCTCTTTGCAATCATTACTTCATGATTAAAGTTCTCTACGTAGAGGTTGATGTACTGTTCAAAAATTCAATTCAATAAAATCTTCTCATTCCAACTAACTTGAATGATATTTTCTTAGACTTTTGGGAAACAATTACATGAAATATGTCTATTATCAATTGGTTGTTTTCAACCTTGAGGATATGGTTGTTTTAAGCAGGGGTAGTAGTATTTGGACAATGGGAAAGGGGAAGTTAGTTGACGCTAGGATACTGATTAATTACTTTGTAAGTTGATGAGTTAAATAAATAAGAGAAAGTAAGGACAGAGAAGGTGTAGGGCAGGGCGAGGGAGGAATGTTCATTTTGTAGATTGAGCATTAGCTTTTTGTGAACGGAGAAAGCCTCTCTGGAAAGGAAAACCTTGGAAGGGCCCCCCTATTTCTCATTCGTTTCATTCTATTCAGTATAAATATTTATTTTCTTTCTTTTTCCAATCCGCAGTTCGTTACTCATGTGACCATGAATGATATCCCTATGTCTATAGGTTTACACCAAGGGTTTCTTATTCCTTTTATTTTGGTTTTGAATGTTCGTATGTTATGATCATATCTAGGAGTTTGTACCTTAATGCATGCTTTTTGCCTTTTTGCACAAGATATGTTTCTAATGGTAGGAGTTGGGAGATGGAATTGATGGTAAACTAAGAGTATGGGGAAAGCTTAGGAATCTGTTGAAAATAAAGAAAATAGGGATTGAGATTAATCTCCCTTGTGTATAAACCACACATAGGGTAATCTATTTATAATAGAAAGAGGTACAAGTAAAAAGAGTAACTGAAAATAAAAAGATTAAATAGAAGATATTGTTTGATATTGTGGTTATCAATATCTAACAATATCTTAATAATATCAAACAATATCTAACAGAATCACTTGGTTTCCATTTAAGTAGAAGCATAATGGAGCATATATAGTCACAGTTTAGTTATTTTGGATAAATGAAAGAAAATCAGGGAGATGCTGAAAATATGATTCTGAGTTGTGTGGATCAATTACGTTTATATACTTTGGCACACGAATGGAAATATGTTATAAAATTCTTAATCCTTTAGAAAACTAGAGAAGTAATGATTCAATTGGCTATAACAAATTGCCCGTCACGCAAGATTAAAAACAAAGTGCTCTTGCTTCCAACTTTTATTATTAAACTGCTGGAAATAAAAAATATTGTCTTTATGTTTCGGTAATTGTACTATTTATCAGGGTAAACTTGTAGCTTAATGCTGCCAATTTGCCAAACGCTATATTTGCTGTGTGTTTCAAAATGTAACAACCCTTGCCCTCCTTTTTAATTTAGCAGGATTTGTCCAAAGAGCCAGTTCAGAATCTGCTTTCAGCTTTAGCAGAGCTCCAAAGGCAGGTTGACAAGGCTGATGCAGTTGTAGAGCAAAAGGAAGAAGAATATATTGAGTTGAGGGAACAGCTAAAACAATCTGAGAGAAAGAGGATTGAATATGAGACAAAAATGAAGTCAATGGAGGAGGCTTGGCAAAAGCAGATGGGATCTTTGCAAGTAAGTTTTTATTTCAGACAAGTATTTAAGTTCTGACATATGAATGTTATTTTAATGGATGCAATTGATTGGTTGATCCAAACTTTTGACTAGTACTATATATGCACCTGTAGTCTACATATTCCGTACCCAGCAATTAGATTCTAACATATTCCCTCCTCTCGATAACAGATAAATTATTATCACTCAAATTATTTGTACCAGTTTTCTCAAAGAAGAACTAGTTGGTATTATGAAAGACTAGTTTGATATACCAAGTTGGATTTAGCTTTGAATTAGTCATTGCTGATGATATATAAAACGGTTCCTAAGAAGTTAATGTGTCTGTTTATTTTCAAATCTAAAAAACCTTCATTTTTACATGACAAGTCAGATGCTGCCCAAGGATTTCATATCCAACTTAAACTCTGATAGATTCTGATTGCAATTTCAACGCAGATGAGTCTTGTTGCTGCTAGAAAGAGTCTTGCTCCTGAGAATGCTACTGTTCAACCTGTAAGACATGATTTTGTGTTACCTCGTGGTTATGATTCTGAAGATACGTCCATGGGATCAAGAACTCCAGGAGGGAGCACACCAATGCTTTCTGGCAATCTGTCTGTCACTGATGCAGGGAGACAGGTCAATGGCACTTTGACTACAGTCAGCAATCTGATGAAGGAATTCGAGCAACGAACACATGACTTTGATGATGAAGTAAAAGCTTTGAACGATGTCAAACCGGGGCAGTGTGCAAACAAAAACTCAGTTGAAGAACTTCGGAAACTTAAACATAGATTTGAAGGGTGGAAGAAACAATACAAGATCAGATTACGTGAGACCAAGGCAAGGCTTTATAAATCAGATCCAGAGAAAAGTTGGCGAGCATGGTGGAAATTAGGCTCCAGGGCATAAAGGGTATTCAGTTTTCAGCTTTTAAACAGTCTTTGCTGAGAATAGAAACTCTAAAGATTCATCAACAATGGCAAAATGATTGGTGTTGTGAACTTTGTCCTTTTTGAGGAGTGGCTTCTATATCTTGGTGGAACACTTTTGATGGAAGTGTTACCAATTCACTCGTTGGTGAAGGAAAAGAAATTGTATATCTACCAATTTTGTTACATGGGGGAAGTAATTAGGTTGTGCATAGTTGTAGAAGATGGCATAGTTTGTATTGTCTAGTCTATAGTTGATTCTGTATATTTCTTTTTCACTTTCTCTTTTGGGGTGAAAAACAGTGATGGATGATTTGATCTAAAACTCAGCTTGAAGATATTAATAGTGAGTTTTGGTATCTTCAGTGTTAAGGGGGAAAAATAGTGTCTGTTTTATTGTGTTTATGACAACGATTCTCTCTCGTGTTTGGTTAAACAGATAAAGGTAAGTTCATAGATATCTATGTTTCTTGCACATGCATAATGGTCTGCGAATATTGCATATTTTCCTACAAAATATGGTGTCTGCAATTGTGTGTTTTTTCTACCATGAACAGTAGTTGGATAAGCAAATGTGTGGATCTGACTATCCTAAGACGCAATACTATGTGAGGGCAACTTCTTCATGCATCTTCATAGTTTCAATCTGTATTTTTATAAATTTTTTATTCTGAATTATGTAATCTAAAATATAAATTTTCCATTTTGGATTATATTATTTAAAATGTATTTTTTATTTATATTCTGAAATATACAAGCTAAAATATAATTTTTTATATTTTGGATTATACTATATATTTTAAAGTTTATATTTTGAAATGTATAATTTCAAATTCAAGAAATTATGTTGCAGATTATTCATTCCAAAATGTAAAATTTATAAAGGTGGAGATTTTTTTTAACGGTAACATAATATGTATATACAAAAAGATTCCTGTAGTGTCTTTTTGATAATTTTTTATAATAAAATGTTGATTTGTTTTGTTTAAACTAAAGTTGAATTAACCAGGTCAAATAACATTTCACTTTTTTTGTTTAATTTAGGTGATTTTTATAAAATAAATCAAGTCAAACACTAACACTTATTATCTAGTTGCATGTCTATTATCTAGTATGCTCCATTATATAAATAACATAATAATAATAATAATAATAATAATAATAATAATAATAAAAAATAATGAATAGTAATATTTATCACATTTCTTTTGTATATAGCCATAAATGGTATCTTATCATCAATTAAGTGTGATGACAAGCTGAAAGCCACCAATGTTCATAATTGAAAGCTACAAATTAATATAAAAGTAGAGTTAATTTGTTTGAATATAAAAGTAATTAAAATGAGATGGAGTACAAATATTTTATTATTTAAATTTTTATAAGTGGAAAATAATTAACTATTTAACTTTATTTTATAACTATTTTTGTTTTTCTTATCTTTAAATTTTTGAATTAGTTATTTATCATTTTTAAAATTTAACTTCGTTAGAGTAAAAATATGATAAAACAAACAAACTAACAAAGTGTAATGGCTTAGAAAATGATATTTAGCATCGGTATAGTTTAAAATAACGAGGTTCAATTATTTTAATATTAAAATATTTTAATACAAATAGAAAGTTTTATAAATGAGTTTCATTATTTTAAAACATATAATCTCTTTAGAAATTGCTTTTATGAAGTTCTCTACATACTCTCTTCATGTTCTTACTTTTTGTTCCTATGTTTGAAGATCCAAGGTTATAGGTTTGATCAATGCGATGAGCTCTTCAAATCCAACCGATCAAATTCTTCATTCAAGTAAGTTGATTTTCTTTCCTTTTTCTTGGTTTAAGTTGTTTTCTTCTTGCATGTCATATTTCTTTGCTTGCATGTGTTCTTTGAGTCTTCTATATGAATCTTTGTTGATCAGTGATCATAATGGTATGACTTGATCATGTTTGTGATGTTTCTATGTGTAGATAAAACATCCTATGAGGTTAAAAGCGTTTTGGCATTTAGAGCAGTTAGAGCTGTTTTACAAGGTAAGGGAAGCTAAATTGTAGTTATTCTTGAATTAGTCTTTAATGGTTGATTTTGACAGTAAAATTGTAATTGCATGATCAAATTGGTTGATTGAAATGTCTATGATTGTGAATTCATGGTTGTTTGATCAATTGGCATGATTGATAATTATAACTAGTTGAAATTTGCTTGCAAATTTGTCTTGACATGCCTAAGCTGATATTAGAATTTGTATTAGTGTTTAATTTGTTGATTTGGATCATATGGGTCGAGGTAAATGACTCATCATGTTTTGGTTCAAGTTTTATTTGTGAGAAGCATGAAAATCTTGGTTTGATTGTGGTTAGAAATACCCTTGTGAGATCTTTGAATTGAACTAATTTGGCACTCCCTAAGCTAAGAGTCTGAATTTTAAAAGTATTATGAGGTTTCTTAAGTAGGGATTAACTCAAGAAGTGACAAACTACTTAATCAATGCTCAAAGAGAGAGTTTAGGAATCTGATACACTATCAAATGCTATTGTGTTGAGAATAAAGAAAATAGGGATTGAGATTAATCTCCCTTGTGTATAAACCACACATAGGGTAATCTATTTATAATAGAGAGAGGTACAAGTAAAAAGAGTAACTGAAAATAAAAAGATTAAATAGAAGATATTGTTTGATATTGTGGTTATCAATATCTAACAATATCTTAATAATATCAAACAATATCTAACACTCCCCCTCAAGCTGGAGCATACAAATCGTATGTGCCAAGCTTGTTACAAATATAATCAATTCTAGGCCTCGTAAATACTTAGTAAAAATATCTGCTAACTGATCACTTGAGTTAACAAATTCAGTCTTGATGTCTCCAGACATAACCTTTTCTCGAATGAAATGACAATCAATCTCAATGTGTTTGGTCCTCTCATGAAAGACAAGATTAGAGCTAATATGAATAGCAGCCTGATTGTCGCACAAGTGTCATTTGAGTAACATCTCCAAATTGTAACTCTTGAAGCAATTGCTTGAGCCAAACAAGTTCACAGGCAGCTGAGGCCATAGCTTTATATTCTGCTTCTGCACTGGATCTTGCTACAACACTCTGTTTCTTACTTTTCCACGAGATCAAGTTACCACCAATGGAGACACAATACCCAGATGTAGATCTTCTATCAGAAAGAGATCCTGCCTAGGCGAGAGTGATGCTCTAGGCGAAGGAAGAGCTCGCCCAAGCGAGACTTCGCAAGTGAGCTGTTGTAGCATGCTCGCTCAGGGGGGAAGAATTGGCTTAAGCGAGACAGGCCCGGTCGCTCAAGCTAAGTCTTCTAGCCCAGGCAAGTTTAGTGCAGTTTGTAGGTGTGGTACGCCTTGAAACGAATGTGGATCATGAGATGTTGTGCCATGAGCGGGTAGGTTCATGGATGGTGGTTGACATGTTATGGTATGAGCGGGGAGGTTCATACCCAGTTACTCTCATGTGAGGATACAAGCGAGGTAGGTTCGTATGTTCCGTGCTCACATTTTAGAGATGTTGCATGCAGGGAGGTACATGACTGGTGGATCACATGTGTTGGACTACGGGTGAGCAGGTCCGTAAAGCAGCACTACGAACGGGGAGGTTCGTAAAGGCAGGACCACAAGCGGGCAGGTTCGTGTGAGCATCATGAATCCTGAGTCCATGGCTAATTATGTTGTGTGTTGTGAAGGTTGAAAGGCCTTGGGGTTAAATGTCTTGGCCAAGGTCTAATTATGATAATATAACTGGGTGTTTATATATTATTTAATCTTATGTGATTTCTTATATTATTGCACTCACCCTTTATGTTTGTGCTTAGCGATGATCGTGTAATTCTTTACACGGGAGCAGTTGATGATACAGGTGATGTTGCTAATGCATGAGACCGAGAGAGGGGATAGCTTGGGTTGGAGCTAGGAAAATTTTTATGTTTTTCTTTTACCTTCTCAGAATATTTTATTGGAATTTGTAATAAGTTATTACTTTAATATTGGTTTGAATTTCCCGCGTTTGGGAATTATGAAAATATGAGTTTACTAAATAAATTGGTTATTTATTTAAATTAATTAAGTAATTTGTAGTAGGGACGTTACATTTGGTATCAGAGCAAATGTTTAAGATTTTAGGGACTTGGGGAGTGAGCTTACTCTGTTTGTGTGTGAATCTATGTTATAGTATTGAGTGATAATGATTGTTTGTCTGAATCTATGTTATAGTATTGTGTGAATCTATGTTATAGTATTGTGTGAATCTAACTACTAGCTACTAGCTCTAGCTCTAGCTACTAGCTACCAACTCTAGCTATTACCTACTAGCTGCTAGCTACAAGCTACCAGCTACAAGCTACAAGCTACTAGCTCTAGCTACTAGCTACTAGCTCTAGCCAAAGCTTGTAGCTACTAGCTACTAACTCTAACTACTAATTACTAGCTCTAGCTACAAGCTACTTGCTACTATCTACTAGGTATTAGCTACTAGTTCTAGTTACTACCTCTAGCTACTAGCTACTAGCTCTAGCTACTACCTCTAGCAACTAGCTACTAGCTCTAGCTACTACCTCTAGCTACTAGTTAGTACCTACTAGCTCTAAGTACTAGCTACTAGCTCTGGCTACTACTTAGTACCTACTAGCTCTTGCTACTAGCTATTAGCTACTAATTACTAGTTACTAACTCTATTTAGTAGTTCAAGCTATTAAGTCTAGCTACTAGTTACTATCTACTAACTACTAACACTACCTAATAGCTACTAGCTCTCGCTACTAACTACTAGCTACTAGCTACTAGCTAATAGCTACTAGCTAATAGCTACTAGCTACTAGCTCTAGCTACTAGCTACTAGCTAGTAGCTCTAGCTACTAGCTACTACCTAGTAGCTCTAGCTACTAGCTACTAACTATTATCTATAATTACTAGCTACAACCTTCTACCTACTTGTCACTAGCTACTAGATACTAGCTATTAGGTCTAGCTACTAGCTACTAGTTCTAGCTACTAGCTATTAGTTACTAGCTACTAGCTACTAGCTCTAGCTACAACCTACTAGCTCTAATTATTGGATCCTACCTAGTTTTAGGTGCTAGGTACTAGCTCTGGCTCTATCTACTAGCTACCAATTCTAGCTATTACCTACTAGCTACTAGTTAAAAGCTACAAGCTACAATCTACTAGCTCTAGCTACTAGCTATAAGCACTAGCTACTAGCTACGCAGTACTAACTACTAACTCTAGCTACTAGCTCTTGCTACTAGCTATTAGCTCTAACTATAGCTATTAGCACTAATCTACTAGCTACTAGCTACTTGCACTAGCTAATAGCTACTAGCAATAGCTATTACCTATTACCTACTAGCTACTAGGTACTAGCTCAAGCTACTTGCTAACTAGCTCTAGGTACTAGCTACTATCTACTATCTACTAGCTCTAGCTACTAACTCTAACTACTAGCTACTGGCTACTAGCTACTAGCTACTAGCTCTAGCTACTAGCTACTAGCTACTAGCTATAAGTTATTAGCTACTAGCTACTAGCTCTAGCTACTAGTGACTAGCTCTAGTTACTAGCTATTAACGACTAGCTCTAGCTACTAGCTCTAACTACAACTTACTAGGTCTAGTTGCTAGCTACTAGATCCTACCTACGAGCTCTAGCTACTAGCTACCAACTCTAGCTACTAGCTACTAACTACTAGCTCTAGCTACTAGATCTAGCTACTACCTACTCGCTCTAGCAACTAGATGTAGTTACTAGCTCTAGCTACTAGGTACTATCTACTAGCTACAACCTTCCACCTACTAGCCACTAGCTAATAGATACTAGCTACAAGGTCTAGCTACTAGCTATCAGTTACTAGCTACTAGCTACTAGCTCTAGCTACAATATACTAGGTCTAGCTACTAGCTACTAGATCCTACCTACGAGCTTTAGCTGCTAGGTACTAGCTCTAGTTCTAGCTACTAGCTACCAATTCTAACTACTATCTAGTATAGCTACTAGCTACTAGCTACAAGCTACAAGCTATTAACTCTAACTACTAGCTACAAGCTCTAGCTACTAGCTACTAACTACTAAGTCTAGCTACTAGCTACTAGCTCTAGCTATTAGCTACTATCTAACAGCTACTAGCTACTTGCTACTAGCACTAGCTAATAACTACTAGCAATAGCTTCTACTTACTACCTACTAAGTACTAGTTACTAGCTACTTGCTACTAACTCTAGCTACCGACTACTACCTACTAGTTCTAGCTACTAGCTACTAGCTCTAGCTACTAGTTACTAGCTTTAACTACTAGCTACTAGCTACTAGCTATAGCTACTAGCGATTAGCTTTAGTTACTAGCTACTAATGACTAGCTCTAGCTACTAGCTAGTAGCTACTAGCTCTATCTACAACCTATTAGTTATAGCTGGTAGCTACTAGATCCTACCTACTAACTCTAGCTTTAGCTACTAGCTACCAACTCTAGCTACTACCTACTAGCTACTAGCTACTACCTTCTAACTACTAGCTATAGCTACTACCTACTAGCTATTAGCTCTAGCTACTAGCTACTAGCTACTAGCTACTAGCTACTAGCTACTAGCTACTAGGTCTAGCTACTAGCTCTAGCTACTAGCCTGAACATTGGCCCAATGCAAAAAAGAGGGGCCCAACTTATAATGGAGGAAAAACATAGTTAATATCTTTATAAATACATTTGGACCCCAACCATTAAAGGTACGCTTTCATTAATTCACTAATCTATGATTTCACTTTTGAGAGCCTGTGTTGACTTGATCGTCGGAGTCCATTCCGCCAACACTAAAAGAGAACATATCCAAACCAAGGAGTAACCAGTACAAGAAGTCAACGATTGGGGTAAGATATGATTTGTGCTCCTTGATACTCTATTATTGTTTCCGTAGGAACAATTGGCGTCCAACGTGGGACACGAGTTAGTATCTTACCACAACAATCCGAGAACTCGCAAGGATGCTTTCCACACGTAGTAGAGCTAGAATCTCGAAGGAACTTGAGGCAGGGCCAAGCATGCCTACAAGCAACAACTTGAATTTGGCTGCTATTCTGGAAGGGCATGCCAAGATGCAACAAGAGCTCGCTCACCTTAAGAAGCGTAGTGTTGACGAGATGGAAGCACTAAGACATGGGAACTCCAGGCTGAGAAGGAAGATAAAAGTTGATCCCACCCAGAAGGGAAAAAATGCTGAAATCTCTACTCCTTAACCCATTGAGGAAGAAAGCGAGTACAACCATACTCCTCGCACTACCACTACCCACCACTCAACATCCATTCACGCATAATCGAAACCTTTCTCCCCAACCAATGGGAAGTCATCACATTAGAACGCTACGCTGGGGACACTGACCCCGACGAGCACGTCAAAATCTATGTCACTCATGTCGGCTTGTACAAAAGTGAAGATGTCGTTTTGTACAAGGCCTTTCCCATCACCATCAAAGGACCAGTCCTTGAATGGTTCACATCCATGCCTCCATACTCCATTGACTGTTTCGACACCCTATCCCACTTATTCACCACCTAGTTTGTCGAAAGTCGCCCCTATCAGGCCACCCTGTTGTCCCTCCTAAGCGTTCGACAAGAAGATGACGAAACGCTTCGCACCTTCATTGACCGATTCGAAAAAATGTTCTCTGAATGGAAAACCTGACGCAAGAAATGATCCTGCAATGCATGGCACTAGCTCTAAAACCAGAACCATTCGCAGACAATGTTTGCCTCTGACCAACAGCTACCATGCACGAGCTCAAGCTGCGCGTCACCGACTACATCCGCATGGAGAAAATGAAAACTCTACGCACTCGGTTCTGTGTTGAGTACCAACCTACAGGCTCTAAACATACGAGACCAGCCACTATAAGCCCCATGACCCCAAACCACCCAACCAACCCCAATACAGACCCCGCGAACGTCGACCACCTCGATTCTCTGGGTATGCACCGCTAACTGCCCCCAATCCCGCATTCTGGATGGAGCCCTTCAAACAGACTTGATACCCCCCCCCCCCCCCCCCACACCCCCAACCCCCCCCCCCCACCCCCCCCCCCCCCCCCACCCCCCCCCCCCCCCCCCCCCCCCCCCCCCCCCCCCCCCCCCCCCCCCCCCCCCCCCCCCCCCCCCCGCAAAACCCTCAACCCCCAAAACACCGAAATGACCAAATATTGCAAATACCATCGCAATAACAGTCACACACAAACGAATGCAAGGCGCTACAGGATAAAATTGAAGAACTGATACGAGCCGACCACTTAAAAAGATTCGTTAAGCGAGAAGGCCATCCCAATACCAAGCCTATCAACCATCGCGACTCAACCAATACCTAACCTACCTGCACCCACCAACAACATGATGACCATAGAAACAACGCGCAAGCCCACATCAATATCACCTCCATAGACCCTCCCCGCTTAGGCAGCACTATCAACACCATATCTGGAAAATTCATTGGTGGGGGGTCCACTTCCTCTGCCAGGAAGAAACATCTCTGAAGGGTACAATACGTCAACTCCGTCTCTCGCTCTCATAGAGGTCATCGAATGCTGCCAATTACCTTCACTGACACCGACTTCCAAGGCATGGATCACGAATAAGATGACCCTATGGTCATCACCTTGGAGATCGAAAACTTTGCAGTTAAAAATGTTTTGATCGATCAAGGCAGCTCAGTTGACATTTTGTACTGGACAACTTATCAAAAGTTACAGTTACCCGCAAAGGCTATGATCCCCTATGATGAGCCCATTTACAACTACATAGACCTCTCCATGCAACAACCTATTATCTTAATCCCAGGTAATGCATATTACACCTAAATTTTTCATACCAAGCCGATGAGAGACCTATAGCTAAGGGACCACTACTAGAGTCATGGCTAAGAGGATACAAGAAAAATTAGCCTCCTTTGAGCATGTAAGGCCCAAGATGAAGTTCACATCGACCAAGGAGAATGTGAAGATCTAACCTAGGACTCTTTATTTGTAAATACTAGATTAGGTTTTAATTTTGGAATTTGTGTTTTAGGCCCAGTAGAGTAGGATTTTCTTTGGGCCATGTATTGGGCCTTGGAGGGTTTTTTGGACTTTGAAAGTGTTTTGGGCCAAGAGAGATTTGGGCCCATTTTAATGGGCCTTGAAGGAGGATGCATGAAGCTTCTAGAATTTGTGCTAAGCTTGTCGATTAAGCTTCTCCTTTTACGCCTATAAGCATGTCTCATGTTAATTGCTTAGTTGGCAAGTCACACCATCCTCATGCTCTCTTTTTGGCTCCAAATACAACATTATAGACCCTTTTTCCCCTCCTTTTTCTAGATCATCTAGCTCTCCTTTCCTCCTATAACTAGAGAGCTTAGGACCTTGTAAAAATCATTTATGAATATAGTAGAGAAACTTTGTTGAGATGACTCCAAACAATTCTTCTTTGTTGAAACAACCTTGGCTAGAGTTTCCCTTAGTGGCTTCCTCTAGCCTTCTTCCTTGACTGTTGGCCTAACATCACTTGAAAGCTCTCTCCAAACACCATTTTTGCACCTTCTCTTCCCCACATCATCTTGCTTTTGCACCTTCATCATTCTCCATGAAAGTCTCACCAGTTTCGCATGACTTCTACTTGGTTCCCTCCTTGAAGATGGACTTATCACAAGTACCACTATCTTCTTTGTTCTCATCGATATATTTTTTATTGTCTTAGATATCACTATGACAAAAGTTCCAATCCAGATAAGGAGGTGTTGATTGGTTTGTATGAAACATTTGAAAGAATGGTTTAGGATTTAGCACAAGAGTTACAAATGATCAACAACTTTGAAAGTAAGGGGGGCTAAGGGTTTTCTGGAATGCACATGGCAATAGCAACTAGAAACAAGAAATGACTCGATAATGAATTTACTCATTACAACTTTTATATGATTTACATTTTTTAATTACATTATATTATAATTCAATACTTCTTTGGTGGGAGAATTATAGAGGAGAAGGTAAAGAGTTACAAAAATAGTCATGAAAATTTTGAGTCTCATATGTAGTGCAACAAGGAGTGAAAGGAATTGGAGTATATTTGACCAAGTTCGTACTAAGAGAAGAAATAGATTGGAACAACAAAGATTAAATGTTTTTTCTCTATGTAAAGTACAATCTTCAACTTGAGTTGAGACAAAAGAGTAGAAAAGAGAAGGGGGAAACTTATGATCCTATATGTTTTTCGAATATTGAATTAGATGATGAATGGATTATAGAAAAAGAAAATCCTTGTTTGTTTATTCATTCCTCATGGATGGATGTACATGAGTGTTTCTATGTCGAAGAGGCACCTCCAAACCAAAAAAAGGAAGAGAGGTAATTATTTCTATTCACAAGTTAAAATTTAAATATTTAACAAACTAGAACTATAAACTTTATTTCTTTTTCTTTTTCTAATATAAAGCTAAGAAACTTAAATGTCAAGACCAATAAAAAAGGAAAATCCATAGTAGGAGATGAGGAAGAATTTGAAGACATTAATGAAGGGGAAGAACTTCCGATAGAAGATGAAGATGACTTGAGTGATGTAGATCTTGGAGATGATGATGATGAAATATGAATGATTTAGAATAGAATGTTTTTTTAGGTTGTTTAGGATGCAAGCAACAATTGTAACTATGTGTGTATGTGGTAATTATACAAATAGCAACAACAACAACACTTATTTTTTTTATGACTATAATGTAGTATTTGTTAGTAGCATATAGCCGTAGTTGAAGGAATCTTAGATAGTAACCACATTGTTTTTTGAAGGTTATGTTGCTGAAATTGTGAATATACAGTAAATATACATAGATACAACCACTCTATTTGACTATGAGGTTGTTTTCTTATTAATTGTCTTTTTGTATATTTACATATCTTATAAATATTTTTTTAATGTTTATAAAGCATATGAATCACGATTCAAAATTTAAAAACTTCGATACATGATACGATTCACAATTCAACTACCATGGTCTAGAGCATTTGGTTATGATTATGTAGTGCTTTTCTAGGTTAGAAGCTTAGAGGGACTTCATTTATCACTTTCAATAGCTCAAAGATTATGGTGGACCAAAGGGTTTCAAGGTTCTACAAGAGCGAGGTGGTGCTACTGGTGAAGTTGGAGGCGAAGGTTAAGGCCCAAATGGGTATATTACAAACCCTAAAGTTGAAATTCAAATGAAACAAACAAAAAAACCAAAGAGTTGTATATACCATATTAAACATTCCAAAACATAATAAATTTTTTTGGATTAAACAATTTGGAATATACTTTCAAATTCGGAGACACATTCTAGATTAGATATGCTGAAAATATGTTTCTATTCCAAGATATTCCATTCAAAATGTTTCCCTAGATTCAAAAGTATATTTTGAATTACTTAATCCAAAATTAATGCTTCAAAGATATTTAGAATGTTTAATCCAAAACAGGTTTATCCGTAATCTACTTAAAATCCTTAAATCACACATTTCAACATGTTTATCCGTAACCTACTTAAAATTAAATCACTCATCTCACTCTACCAAAAGAAGGTAAAGAAAGAGAGGTTTGACAACATTCTAATGAAGAAGGTGAGCGTTCTGATGAAGAAGGTGACAAGGTTACCTTCTCATATTTTACATATAAATTTATAAAAGTAAAATTGAAAAGTATCATTTTATGGGAGTGCGGGAAGAAAATTTGGAGATGTAGGAAGATATGCTCAAATAAGAACAACGTAGAAAAAAAAATTGGATGGTGTGAGAAGGGACGGTCTCCAAAATTTCTTTTGCTCTTCAAATTTTTTCAAATTTCAAAAATACTCTTTGACCATTTAAGCAAAACCATGTAAATCATACCCCATATATATATATATATATATATATATATATATATATATATATATATATATATATATATATATATATATATATATATATATATATATATATATTTTTTTTTTTTTTTTTATTAT
>Ga0214545_1009402_pt1 | contig 14920 bp, 13 predicted proteins | sample CNSS4metaG_FD_160064 | JGI IMG/M metagenome (GOLD analysis project Ga0214545, IMG submission 160064) | Root nodule microbial communities from cowpea collected in UCLA plant growth center, Los Angeles, California, USA - CNSS4 | ecosystem: Host-associated > Plants > Roots > Nodule | place: USA... | reverse complement strand
CTTAAAATTTTATTAAAAAAAAAAAAAAAATTAAAAAGTTTTTTTTTTTTTTTTTATTATTATTATTTCACATGATGTTTCTCCTCATCTACTGTACCAGATAATAATCTTACTATATTATGATTATAATTGACGTAATGAATTTATACAAACTTTAACAATCACACCCATGCTTTAATTATAATTTTATGTATGTCATTAGATGGAAACTTAAACAATAAAAACAAATCGTTAAATAAAAAAGTAATATGTAGTGGCATTTCGATATTATATTTTTCAAAATGCTCAGTATTTTGTTATTTCGAAAATTATAACAATTTAACTTTTAGTTAATACTAATGTGAATCTTTACATCATCAACTATTTTAAGAATAATATTTAAAATAAATAGTTTTACATTCATGACCTTTATAATTAAACATTGATAAAAAACATTGACTTATAGACGCCTTCCAATTAAATTTAACAAAGGATGAAATGCTTGTGAAGCATTTTTTTTTTTAAGTTTTATAGTGTGTTTGGATGAAATGGTATAATAGTAATTAATTTATTTGGAAAATTTGAATTTCTTTTAAAGAAAATAATGTGTTTGGATAAAAAATTGAAATTTCTCAAAATTGTGGAATTGGTAATTGGTTAGAGAATAAAAAAAGTATGATCCAAAAAGTTGAGTCGAGTTGAATAGAAGGTTGAGACGAGTTGTTTCGAGTAAAAGGTTGTGTCGGGCCGACCCGAACTTAAGGTTTGAGTTAGGCCGAAAATCGAACTAGTTCAAAGATCAGGTCGAGTCGAGCCATTAAGTTGGGACGACCCGTATCGAAGGTTGAGTTAGGTCATCTCGGACTAAAAGTCAACTTTAACCAAAAAGTTGAATTAAGTTAGGTTAGATTCAAAGATAAAATTGAGTTTGGTATAAAATATAAATTAAATTATTTTATCCAAAAAAAATTAAAAATTAAAAAATTTCAATTACTTAATCCAAATTAATTATTTAAAAAATAAAAAAATTAATTATAAGTAATTAAATTATTAAGTATTTCAATTTTTTTAAATCGGAAAATTTCTCATTGAAATACAATATTAAAGCTTTAAATTTTCTGAAAAGCTTTAAACTCGAGGGGTCCAATGCAATTAATATTAGAGATTTATCGAAAAAACTAAATTAGACTGAATTCCGTTGGAAACGTTATATAATAGTTTTAAAAACTAAAAAGAATATAATATTTGAAGTAAAATTATAATTATTGTTGTTGTTATTTTCATCTTATCCCTTTCCCCTTTCCACATGGATCACCCATTTGAAGTGAATGTTTGTGATAACATTTAATATCTATTTTTAGATTAAAGATTTAATATTAGTTTGAATTGTAGGTGGTCGTGGTCTAACAGTGGAAGACCGAAATAATTAGGAGAGTGAATGAGTGATGTCGTGAAAAGAAAAGGAATGATATATGCCAAATGTCACACACTCCCATTCAAACAAACTGTTCCTATCAATAACAAAATCCAAGAACCAACATTTTTGCAAATTAACTCTGCTCTGTGCTCTATACCCCTCAATGCGATGTGCACTCTCTTTACACATCTAAATTACAACTTCACCATTTTTCAAAATTACACCTTTTTTACTGCTTCAAATAACATATGTATAAACACGAATGATTAGTAACATGTTGTTTTTGTTTAAAACAGTAGTTGTTACAGGTTGTGTCCATAAAATAATAGCAGTAGTAGGTAAAACTGAGTCCAGCTTTTGGCCTTTGGGTGGCTTTATAGTCAACCATTACCAGCCCCCTTAACCATTTTTTGACTTCAACCTTAATCTGCTCACTACAACACTACCAATACACGTTGCCATTAACTCAACCCAACCTCTTCACATCACAAAAATTCAATTTTTATATCATATTTTTGAAAAATATAACAACACTTATTCAAACCGTAAGAAATCTATGAATATTTTCCGGTAAATTTTGATTATTTAAATATAGTTGTGTGATGTAGCTGTGTATATATATATAAAAAAAAATGTGGATATATAATGTAGACATGCATATGCATAGATTATTAGTTAGTAAGTTAAAGCACATAGCAATCCACTTTTCTTGCTTTTGTTTCCACAATCATAAATAGCTTCTTCTTGCATCAACTTGGTGAGTTCCTTACGTAAATTCTCTCGGAAGCAACCCTTACCATAACAAAAAACTTCTCTTCCACGCACGCACCATGCCAAACCCAACCATGCATCATCTCCTTCTTCGCTTCCTCTTCCTCTTCTCCGCCCTCGCAACCCCCTCTTCCGCCGCCATCGACACCTTCATCTTCGGCGGTTGCTCCCAGCCCAAGTACACGCCGGGTTCGCCCTACGAGAGCACCGTCAACTCGCTCCTCACCTCGCTCATCAGCTCGGCTTCGTTCGCCAACTACAACAACTTCACCCTTGCCGCCGCCTCCTCCGACACCGTCTACGGCCTCTTCCAGTGCCGCGGCGACCTCAACAACGACCAGTGCTCGCGCTGCGTGGCGCGTGCGGTCACCCAGCTCGGCACGCTCTGCTACGCCTCCTGCGGCGGCGCGTTGCAGCTCGAGGGCTGTTTCGTGAAGTACGACAATGCGACGTTCGTCGGGGTGGAGGACAAGACGGTTGTGACCAAGAAATGTGGGCCGTCCGTTGGGTTGACCTCGGACGCGTTGACTCGGAGGGACGCTGTGCTGGCGTATTTGCAGACTCCCGATGGGACTTCCAAGACGTTCAGAACCAGTGGGTATGGGGATTTTCAGGGTGTGGCGCAGTGCACCGGAGACTTGAGTCCCACCGAGTGCCAGGATTGTCTCTCTGCTGCCATCCAACGGCTCAAAACCGACTGTGGGCCCTCCCCCTGGGCAGAGATGTACCTCGCCAAATGCTACGCGCGCTACTCCCAGGGTGGCTCCCACTCGCGCCCTAATAATAACGGTAGCGTAAAAACTGCTCCACCGCGCGCGGTGGTGTGGTCATCCCTTTCGACTTTCTTTCCTTGTGTGTGACTAATCATTTCTCTAACTTTTCATGTTTTAAAAAAATAAATAATTAATTAAACAAATTGACATTGATTAAACAGTTTTCGAATTTCGTTTATATGATGTTACTTCCCACTTCAAAAAGATGGTACGTAGTTGGGTGTGGAAACTGAAAACTGATCTGGCAAGTGGTAACGTGGATTCAAACTCAATTTACTTCCACACTCTGGATTCTTCTTTTCCTTTTACAAGAGAAAAATGTTTTTTGTGTGTGTGTGTGTTACCGTCAAAATATGTTTGAACAGGGGAATAAGAACAGAGGTAAGACTACGGTTTTTTGTTTGATCGTACATTTTTCTCAGTATTTGTGGGCAACAAGGTGTCTATTGTTTGGTTCATTGGTATTAGTTTTTGTCCTAGATCGGAAATTTCCATTGCGTGTAGATTTTGTGTACGAGGGATGGGTTCAGTAGATTACTCGCGTAACAGTTAACTCTGAGCTGATTATTTATCGAAAATTATGTGATTGTCATCATTTCCTCTTTCTAGAACGTATATATGTATCTGAATTTTCTATGTGCTTCACTGCTGCAGTGCTCCTTTTTATAATCTTTATCGAAAGTTATTCTTTAGGCTCTGCAAACGAGGAGAATAAATGATAATTGATACTGGGAATATAAAAGGGAAAAAGTAGATGTGCAAATTTTTGCTTGGTCTACCATGATTTACCACTATTTTAGCAATTTTCTTACTTAATATGAACAATGTAGATGACAGCAACCACAACGATGATGAGATTGAGAAGACACTCGCTATACTAATTGGACTCATTGCCGGGGTTGCTCTGATCATCGTTTTCCTTTCTTTCTTGTCCAAAGTGTGCGAAAAGCAGAAAGGTACGCTTCATATGCATCTAACTCTGTTTTCTTCAAGTGTTTAATTTATCTCTTTATCTGAATTATGCAGGTGGTAAATAAAGAACATAATATGTGCACAGTACTGGGATTGGATTCAACTTTTGCCCTTGCTTTATCTTTCGGTAGTCTCAAATTTCCCTTTTGTAATCAATCCATCTTATTCTTATCTTCTAAGTTTTCTGCTTAGTTCCTTTTATAAAGAAAATACCAGTGAAGGTATAGATAGAAAGATGTTATGGAAAAGTTGTTCCATGAAACAAGTTACACAATGGGTTGCAATAAGGAGAAAAGGCTCAAAGATTCCACTCTCTGTGACCATTCGTTTTCTTGTCTAGTGTCCACCAACGTGTACAAATACTGAAACGCTTTAGCGAAAACTGCAGCATGCATGCTTTGTTATATAGGCTTTTGAAGGGTATAATCAGAGTTTTTCTCTTACTTTTCATGTTAATCACCACCAAGAGCCTTACTTTCGATCCCAAAAGTTAGAATAAGAAAGGTTTCATGAAATTTCTGTCAAATCATTTGCTCCTACTCGTGCAGGTGTTAATTTATGATTTCTGTTTCATCTTTCAATAAATATAGAACCAGATGAGAAAGTAGATGTACACCTTTTTCTTTATCGATCGAGAGTTATTGTAATGATTAGTTTCACTGATGGTTACTTACTTTTTCCTATCTAACTTCATCAAATATTGTGATGATGGCCGAAAAATATACCCTGCAACTATTTTCATGTGATACGTTTTTCTGATAAAGGAAGTACCATCATCACTCTATTATTTTACAGTAAGAAATGGACCATTGTGGCATTAATTTAAGAGAAGGGAGGATTAGATATTTATTATAAGGTACTAATAATTAGAGAAGCAAACAATGTTGATGAAATTGCTCCGGATTCTTCGTTCTTCTCTTCCCATCTTGGTCTAACTCCTTCTCCATCATCGATTGCTTTTGAAAAAGGAACTTATTTTTGTCCTAGTATATGCAATTCTTGGCTCCACTTAACATCATTACTTACTTTACTAACCCTTTTACTAATCTTAATTATGGAAACATTCCTTGTCTCTCTTTTCTTAAGCAGAATATTGGACCCACGACACCATACGTGACAAAGGTTATAAAACCCTGTCGTGTTCATTGTATTTTACATTAAGGAAGTAGGCTCATAAAAATAAGAAAAAACAGGAGGATGATTATAAAATTTTAAACTCAACTACTAATTTTGTATCTTAATATTGCACAAATAATAAATCTTGTGAAGATAGACTTTAAGTCATAGTTCTGATACCATGTTATGAAGTGCATTTTAAGTTTAACTCAATACTCACAAAACTGATAGACTTTAATTCGTGATTCTAATATCATGTTATGAGGTGAATTTTAAATCTAACTCAATTCCACAAAATTGACTTGTAAGATGAGATTTACCCTAATTAGTCAATGTGAGATTTCCCATAAAAAGAGAGTAATTATTTAGATAAAGAAAAAGTGTAAATGGTTGTGACCGAAATGACCTATACATCCTATGGTTATCGAGATGAATGCAGCCACGTCAACTACTTTAGTTAATAGTTTAGCCATGAATTTGAAATAATATATTTAGTTTAATCAGTTGTTGCTATGCTTTTCAATTAATTGAGTAGTAGTTAAAAAGGTAATGAAAAAAAATAAAAGTAACAGTAGATGAGAAGATAAGGGAAATGAAATAGACGAAGAAAGTAGCAAAAGTGATTGTAGCATTATAATTTGCATAGCGAACTACGGAACAACTAGTTTTGGCTTGTTGCACCTTTGAAAAAGGATATTGAAAAAGGCGTGTAAAGCAACGGTGGCTTACACTTGCTTCTTCGTTTTTGCAAAATGTCGTTATTGGAAAAGGTAAGATTCTACTTTTGATTACTTCCTATCTCATTTCAAGAGTAGAACACGAAGCTTCTTATTAAGTCTTTTTCGATAATAGTCATGCCTAAATGGAAAGGCCTATAAGTTATACTGTTTCCTTAATTTAAAATTATTTATTACTTTCTTTTAAATATTGTGACAATTATATATTTATTTATTAATTTTAGCGCAGAAGAAAGATTTGGGGATTGATCATGACCTAGGGTAAAAGTAAAATTTGAGGGTAATGTCTCAATGTAATGAATGCTCAAAGTCTCAAGGCGTTTACTTCGTGCACTCCCATAATACTTTCATGCACCCCTCAAACTTTCATTCGGCCTTCAAAGAAGTGACTTGTGGATTAAATTCTCCAGAACAAGATTTTGTAGAACAAATTTTTTAAAATATGATTTCTGAAACATAAATTTTGGAACGTATGAATGTATTTTAGAACAAGTTTATTACATAAGTTTTCAAAAGAAAAAAACTTTCCAGAACTCATAAAATACTTTCTTGAATGAGTTTTCCAGAATATCCATTCATGGATTGTGTTTCAAAAAGAGTTCTTTTGAAACACGTAAAATATTTTATGGTAAAAGCTTTTCGAAACAAGTTTTTTTTTCTCTCTTTTTCTTCCTCTGGAGCATTCTCCATCTCTTCTTCTTCCTCCTCAGTGCAGTGGTGGTATAGTGTAGTAAAGTGATGAAGAGTGTTTGAATCTTTTCCTAGTGGGGGTGCAGTTAATAATTTTAAGGATGGATGAAGCAATAGACGAATCTGAATTACACAGCTTTAGTAGTTACTAAAACATCAGCCCAACTTATTTCCGGACAGAGTGATCCATAATTAGAAATTGAATTACCCAATTTAAAAGAAAAACACACTTCATAAAGATAGGGAGTATAAGGAGAAAACACGGGGTGCAGTTAGTAAAAGACAAGGCCTCAGTGATTTATGGGTTGGGGAAGAAGTGGGTTACTTAGCGGAGGGTGGTGTGTGACGTGTGGAGCACGTGTCTGCAGGGAGTTGAATGTGAATGCGAAACGGTGGGCTATAAAAGGCTTAATTTGCGTGTCTGTCCGTGGAAGAAGCACCTCTTTCATTGTAATTGTAAAGGAAGAAAGAAGAAAGAAGAAGAAGAAGCATCATCGGAAGCTGAGATCTAATCTAATGGCGCTAGAGTGGGTTGTGCTGGGCTACGCCGCCGCCGCAGAGGCCATAATGGTCATTCTCCTCACGATCCCCGGCCTCGACGCCCTCCGCAAGGGTCTGATCGCGGTCACCCGCAACCTGCTGAAGCCGTTCCTCTCGGTCGTCCCCTTCTGCCTCTTCCTCCTCATGGACATTTACTGGAAGTACGAGACGCGTCCCAGCTGCGAGGGTGAATCCTGCACCCCCTCCGAACACCTCCGCCACCAGAAATCCATCATGAAGAGTCAGCGCAACGCTCTTCTCATCGCCTCCGCGCTCCTCTTCTACTGGCTCCTCTACTCCGTCACCAACCTCGTCGTCAAGATCGAGCAACTCAACCAGCGCCTCGAGCGCTTGAAGAATCGCGACTGAAGCCACCGCAGATAAGTCCGTTATTCCATCCCTCACAAATATGTCTTCTCTTGTTCTGCCTTCTACTTTTGCGAGGAAGAATTCGTTTACGTCGATTTCTTTTTTATTTCCAAATCCGTGTTTGCACCGTGACAGTTATTGAGTTTATTCTAGTGCTACTCTTTTTTTTCTATGCTACTTCTACTTTCGCCGCCTAGGGTTTCTTTTGGGGATTTTCTTATTTTTCCGCTGCGGGATCCAATCGCGTCTACCTCGTCGCTCTATTGTATTGTAGGAAAGCGTGGCTTCGATTATTCTTCGGTGTTATGTGAAATGCGTGCTTAATTTGATTATGCGCGTTATTATCAATTTTATTGCTGTTTGTTACCATGGGAATTGATGCACGTTGCACGTTACAACACAACTCGTCAATTGGAATGTGACAGAACGAAAATTGTCAAGTTTCAAACCTCAATTTGTTAATTTTTCTCCGACAAAATATGGAGCTGAAGTTGGATTTTGATTGATTGAATTCAGTTAAGTATAAGGAGTTCGACCATCTTGCTATGAAATTCTCTTTTTCAAGTGCGAGAGCTCATAAATTAGGAATGGGATCTCTAACATTGCAATGATTGAACCTCGCATGAACCATAAGAATCGTAGGATTCAGTATACCCAAATTCTATGTAGGCTTCAAGTTTTAACTCTCGAATTTTTATTTTGTAGAAATTTTACGATTGAAGAGGTAATGAGCTATATCCCCACTTTTGAATATACCACTCATTTATCTGCTAAACCAAATTTTGTTCCGGTGCTAGTTTTATTTTAACTCTAAATTCTTTTTTGGTACACTCTATGGTATAAGCTGGTTAATGGTAATTGTTAACATGCATTGTTCTGTTGTGTGCTTGTCCCCATTTTTGACCAAGTGGATATATTCTAATCCTGAAGGTGAGGCAACAAGCAGAATCTTGCTCTGTTAAAGTGCTTTGACCTGTTAACTGTAATGCTCTGCGATCTTCCTTTGCTTTATTTTCTTTAATATATTGCTTTTCCATATCTTTTGTTGTCTTCCGCTAAAAGCTTCTTAAATGCTATACTCAATAATCTAACAATATATCAAATTTGAACAAGTTACGGATGCTTTTGGATTTTTTTTTTTTTATAAACACTTTTAAAGCCTTCTGAGACTAGAAAAAAATAAAGAAATATATATATAAAACGTTGGTTACATAAATATATCGATGTAATGTGCCCGGCAAAGCAATATTATCTAACCTAAAAAATCTGAGGGAGAGATGCCCTTAGTTTTAAGTCGAAGATTTCTTATTTCTTGTTTTGGCGTGAATGGTGTTTGATGGCCATAAGTTTAACACAAGGTAATTGAACCTTTTTATGTTCATTAATTTGTTTCTTGTGAACCAGAGCATGTTCTGGGCTAAAGACTAATCGTTGCAAGCATTAAGATCATTTACAATGATTTACCGTCTCAAACAAAGCATTTAGCTTGTAAAAAAATGTTTTTCAGTTAAATAAAATAAACAAAAGCTTTGTTTACTTTTAGAAGACATATGTGAACAAAAGATAATTGAAAATCATATCCATTAGTTACTAATTTAACTGATTATTCTAGTTTTAAGAAAGTATTTATAACTTTTAATGGCGTAAAATAGAGAAAATACATTTTTTTTATTAATTACAAATAGTAAATTGGGTGGTAATTATTTAATATTATTCGGTTCCCGTTTCAACAAGGTATTTCTATTATTTTTTAAGTTTGACAGTTTAAGAAATGATTAAAATGAATATTTTAAGTTATCAATTTAAACTCAACCATTCTCAATTTTAAGAAAATTTTTCATACTTTTTAAATAATAAGACATAAATTTGATTACCATTATTTTTAAATTTTTGAATTTTGAAGGACGAATTTGTAACATCTTTTAAAATTTTGAGTTTTAATAAAGCAGTTGCAGTAATTTAATATATATATATATATATATATATATATATATATATATATATATATATATATTGTATTAAATTTAAATTACTATTTCAGTGTCAGTTACTTTTAAAGTTTCAATTAGTAATATGCATGCCGAATATAAAACTTATGAAATTTGATATAAAGTTCATAGAATTTAAACAAACAATTAATTTAAGTATCAGATGCTCCTATTTTAAACTATTTAAATTTGTAATAATTAAACAACTAAAACAGCAAATAATCACTGTCCAAAAAAATCAAATCAGTGAAAAATAAAATAAAAGTATGCATTACACAAGTACTAACTAAATTAACTAATTTCTTCAACGAAGTGAATGAATTAATTATCTATAGAAAACATTTTAGATTGGATAAGTCATAGTAAGTATGTGTAACCATGTCTGAAACAAGTAACATATAATTATTTTAATTGAATGAACACTTTTAATTTCAAGTTCTCTGTCTCCTTTGATTCAAACATACACGTGTTGCAAAGAGGAAAATAAATTTATGTCTAAAAGTCACTTAAACGCGATTATCTTTTATTAAGAGACCCCTGGAACTGAAAAAAATAATAATAATAAAAATAGGGCGAATGTCTGAGAAATTGATGTTTATGAGGTGGCTCAACCTTATTGGACAGTTTCCTCATAAAGTTAACACGGTGTGAAGTCAACCCCAGCTTCTACACATTCTTGTCTTCTGTGTTTTCTTGCAAGGTTCAATTTTTTTGTTTCCCTGTTCGTTCGTTCTTCTTCTTTGTACCCACTAACGTTTGTTCAGTTTCTTGATTAGTTGTGTATCTTTTATATTCGATCTCCCCAAAATTCATCGTCAATTTACGCGATTTCAATCCACTGATCTCTTCTACTAACCCTTCCCTTTGATCTGTTATTGTATTCCACATAGAATTTTGGTTTCAGCCATGGGCGACATGAAAGACAAGGTTAAAGGGTTCATGAAGAAAGTGAACAACCAATTCTCCTCTTCATCATCTGGAAAATTCAAAGGCCAAGGAAGAGTCCTCGGTTCTTCTTCTACACCCGCCGATTCAAATCCTACCTCTCGCCCCATTCCTTCGCTCAACCCTAATTCCAAACCTTCCTCAACCAATCCCAAACCCACTTCACCCAATCCCAAACCCATTTCACCCAATCCCAAACCCTCGCCCCAGAATACGGAGCCCAGTAGAAGCACCGAGAAGCCTCGCAAAGATGGTGATGGGTTTGACCCGTTTGATTCTTTGGTCACTAATTCCAACAGATCGAAAAACGGGTATTCACTGAACGTGTTTGAATGTCCCGTTTGTAAACAACCTTTCGGGTCCGAAGAAGCTGTGTCTGAACACGTGGATGATTGTTTGAGTAACCTTGTTCAGCGTGAGCCTATAGGTGATGATGGAAACGGGGTTTCAGAGAGTGAGATTGGGTCTAACACTGATGGTGAATTGGAGGTTTGTGTTGGGACTTACGTTTCAGGGAATCCATCTGAGGGATCGGTTGATATTATTCTCAAACTGTTGAGGAATATTGGTAGGGAACCTGAGAATGTGAAGTTTAGGAGGATCAGGATGAATAATCCCAAGATAAAAGAGGCTGTTGGTGACGTTGCAGGGGGAGTTGAGTTGCTCAGTTTTCTGGGGTTTGAACTCAGGGAGGAGAATGAAGAGACATGGGCAGTGATGGAGGTTCCCACAGAGGAGCAAATAAAATTCATCAAGAAGGCAATTACGTTACTGGAATCACAACTTGTGCAGCAAGCACCTCCAAAGAGAGAGGATTCAGCGTCTGCAAATTCTGCGCAGACGAGTGTGAAGGTTGAGCGAAAGCCAGTCGACAGACAGGTAAAAATGTGTTGATAATGCTTCTGAAACGGCGCTATGGAGAAACTAAGTCCATTATCTGATCCTCATTTGCTTTTAACAGAGTGTATTGCATTAAAGTCTAGACATTATCCGTTTTTTTGATATGTTTTCAATTCGTATTCTGGCTGGAAACTGTACTTGGGAATAGAATATGTTGAGGATCTAGAAAGCCGCTGTTTGGTTTTAATGTCATTAACTGGATTAGGAACATCAAACAGCAGAGTTAAGAAAAGGATATGAAGCGTGTAATGTCATTAACTAATCATTTGTATTGAATTTGGTCTCCAACTATAACTTTCATGCATAAAGTTGTAACCTAAGATTTCTTTGTTATCCTCATGTCTTTGCTTGTGTTTCTGGACGTAAAAGTTACGGCCTTAGGGAATTGCATGTTGTTTTAAGCTGATGGATATTCTGAAAATTAGGGTTGATAACTTATCTGCCGGTTTAATTAATTTTTATCATTTGAGGTTGATAGAGTAAGCAGAAGGCAGAGAACAATAATCCAGAGTCTTCGTTAAAAAAATTCATTTCACAATAGGAAAAGGATAAGCAAAACTACTAAATTGGGCAAGCTATTATAATGGTGCCCAAGTTTAAACACCCCCAGAGAAACCCTTCCTAATACAATAATTCAAAAACGAAAAATCGTGTACGATGTTTAAATATTTTACTTTTTGAGTTTGTCTCTATTGTTTTTCGAAACTGACTGCATCAGTTTTGATTTATGCAAGGTTGAAATTTACCTTGTGTATATCTTGCATGCTATATTTTTAATTTGACTCAAGTCAGGCATGGACAAATAGGATCCAAAATGTTATTTGTGAAGCCTCATAGAACTTTAATTTTTTTCATTTTCTCCAAGCTAATATAGCTTTTGGAGTGCCTGCAATAAACTGCTGACTTGAATGCCAGTAATTTTCAGTCCTTGTTTTAGTTTTCTATTTGCTTACTTAAAGAGGAAAGGCAGAGAGACAGAAAACCCTAATTTAAAGAAGGATATACTTTGTTAATTTCTGGCATATATAAATCAGTTGCAGAATCTGTTAACTGTGTGTGAATTCTACGTATTGTTCAAGTACTTCCATATGTGCATTAGTTATTATTCTGCAAAGCTCTATTTATGGACCATCACTTTCTTGTTAGTTTGGCGCTTTAGGACTTTTAACAATGGTGTAATCGTAATGGACTAATTTTATATTGAATATGCTGTTTTTTCCCATTTAAAATGGCTCTTATAGGTGAAGGTCTTCTTTGCTGTTCCTGAAAGTGTTGCAGCTAAAATTGTGCTACCAGATTCCTTCTATAGCCTTTCATCTGAAGAGGTGAGAAGAGAAGCTGAGTTAAGGAGAAAAAAGATTGCAGATTCTCAGCTTTTAATCCCCAAGTCACTTAGAGAAAAACAAGCAAAAGCTTCCAGGAAGAGATACACAAAAACTATTATCAGAGTTCAATTTCCCGATGGAGTTGTACTTCAAGCTCTATTTGCTCCATGGGAAGCAACCACTGCTCTCTACGAGGTTTGTCCTTTGCTTACTTGATTTGTTCAATTTTTTTCACGTGTTTTGACCTAGACTTTTTTTGTGCATGTATCAAGTTAACTTTACTTCTGGTTCTAAGTGATTCACACTGGTATCTTAGATAGATGTCACTTAACTGCTCGACATGAAACATTTAGATAGATGTCACGTTACTGTCGGCAAGAAACTTTTCTTAGAAACTGCGAACCTTTTTTTGCTATGTCATGTGTAACTTTATTGCTTCTAATTGAGCATTCTGACAATCATAACCAGTAATCTAATTTGGAGCTCTGTTTTCAACTCAACTTTGAAAATTGTTAGTTGCAACGCAGGAGTCTCCCGGTCAACATTTTGAAATTTACAATTAGATGATTACAATGTTATGTTATGTCTCACTGATACAATACTATAGCAAAATAATAGTAATCTAATTTAGAGCTCTCTTTTGAACTCAACCATGGAAATTATTCATTGGAAGTACAAGGTTCATTAATGCATATTATAGCGAAACACAGGTAATGTATTTTTGATATTTGTGTTTGCACTCAATCATGGAATTTATTCATTGCAATAAAAAAGTTCTCCGCTTCCTATTTTGCAAGTGATGGGCTAGCAGTAAGCTAGGATTTGTTCCTCTCCATGCAAGAGGACGCACACCTTAACTTAAAAGCTTAAAAGAGCTAACGTGTTTTAGTTACAATTAGATGTTTACGATTGCAATTTAAACACACGTCTCTCTAATTGGATAACCTGGCCTATTTTTCATTGGTAGGTAAACGCTTGTTGCACATTTTGAATGGATTTTGACCATTTGTTCTGTTTTCGTTCCCCAGATGTTTTGTCTTTCTGTTTATTTTAAGTCAGCAACTGAGAATTTTCTATTTTGACATGTAATAGTTTGTCAGCTCAGCACTAAAAGAACCAGGTTTGGAATTTGAGCTAATGCACCCTGTAGTTGTCCAACGGCGTGTGATCCCTCATTTTCCAAAAGCAGGGGAAAATCCTAAAACTATAGAGGAAGAGGACCTGGTACCTTCAGCTCTAATTAAGTTCAAGCCATTGGAAACAGATTCTGTTGTTTTCACAGGTCTCAAAAACGAATTGCTTGAAATCAGTGAACCACTTGTTAATAGTTAAGCAATTAGTTTTGTATGAACAATATTCTTGTTCTTTCCAGGGTTCTTTTAATTGGCGTGGACATATATACAAATTTTTATACTCATTTTTAGTTGACAATTTTCTATTAAACTGTCATACTTTGATATATCTCAGTACAAATAAATCACTGTGATGAAGCAATTCATGAGGCATTACTGCCAAACTGGGTCTAAGTGGTGGATAATTATAGAGTCTTCCCGTGCTTTAATGTCGATTAATCTCTGTATTTGTGAGTTGGTCTCTATGTTCTCGATTGTTTTTACTGTTCTGATAATGATAATGTTAGTTCAGGACCCAAATACAATATCTTTTTTTGTCTGCATCCATCAATAATTGGGAGTGAGACAGTCCCAGAATACAACATCTGTTTTTGCTCTGTTTTATCCCTCTTTTCTTCTTTTTTGCATCAGCAGACAAACACATCAACGCCCATACATGCATCCACCACTGTTCAATTCTTCACGTGGATGGCGGGACACACTTTCTCTAAATATTTATATACATGCTATCTGCAAGAAGTAAGTAATGCATAACAAACACTATTCATTATGGAAAAGTGATGAAAGACCAAAGCAAATGATTGGAGTAACTGAGTATTATTAATGTACCACTGAACAATTATCAAAACGCATGTCATCTGCATCTCCAATTCTATCCAGAATAGTAACCCTAAATTCAAAACATTCTGCCAAACAAACATTCCCTTCCCACCCACCCTTCTTAACTTCTACGTATAAATTTTTTAGTTAGAATATTCAAAGTTCACTCTCCTTTATGCATGGTAAGAAAAATCTAATCAATGAATGTATAAATGGATGCCAAGATGAGTTCAGAAAAAATACATATATATTTTAAAACATCAGTGCATTATGGAGACATAACATAGAAACGTAACTAAAAAACTCAGTAATCAATGCATTATGGAATGGAGACATAAACAATACTAAAAAACTCAAGCAAAGAATCCAAATTCTATAAGGTTATAAATGTAGTTTTTAATATATCAATCCAATTAAACCAATAAACATATATAAGAAAAAAAAAA
>Ga0214545_1009397_pt1 | contig 14926 bp, 6 predicted proteins | sample CNSS4metaG_FD_160064 | JGI IMG/M metagenome (GOLD analysis project Ga0214545, IMG submission 160064) | Root nodule microbial communities from cowpea collected in UCLA plant growth center, Los Angeles, California, USA - CNSS4 | ecosystem: Host-associated > Plants > Roots > Nodule | place: USA... | reverse complement strand
CTCCTTTTTGGCTCCAAAATTCAACTTTCTAGACTCCTTTTTCCCTCCACTTTTTGGAGACTCCTTGGTCTCATTTTAGCCTATAAATAGAAGGCTTAGGAGATGTATTTTTGAGCTTGAAATTGAGAAATGAATTGCTGCCCAAATTTGTGCACAAATCTCTTTTGAGCTTACCTGAGAGTAAACTTTTCTCTAGTTTACTCTAGTCTTCTTCCTTAGGAGTTGGCCTCACCTCTCTTAAGAATCCTTTCACCTACACCAAACCAAACACCTTAAGCTTCTTTCCTTCATGCTTCCGCATCCAACACCATCCATGGAGCCTCCATTCTTCATACAAGCTTCAATGGACACAAGAAGAAGCCATCAAGTTTCCTACTTAAGACGTAGTCAAATCACTCTGCCATTGCATATTTACAAAAATGTCATTCTACCACTCAGAATTACAAAAATGTCACTATGGGCTAAAAATGCTAACCCAATGACGTGAACAGGTTGACTAACATGGCACAAACGTGGCAATGATGTGGAAACTCTATTCATATTTAAATTAATGTTCAAACTCTAAAATTGCCTCCCAAAAAAATATTTGAAAATAGTTATGAACGAAGATTAGGCCAGTAATTGAAAATTAGCCAAAATTCTGAACAATGGCCCACTTAAGCCCAATTGACGAAAATGCACTAAGAACAACAATTTATCACTGAACCACTATCAAGATAGGCACAAAGGGTAGTGGAATAAGGAAAAATACTGACCCATCATTGTGCGTTTGCTGAGTTCTCCAAAATGTGTCATTCAACTTAATTTAATAAATAAAATATGTTTTGCAACTTTAATGATACCTTTAAACAATAAAGTTTTTTTCCCATGCATTCTTTACATATATAAATTTTAAAATTGGAAGAAATATATCTTCTAGGTTCTTTGTAATTTAACCCCACTCTTGAATGAACAAATGAGAAAAAAGTAAAGGGGTGGATTCTAGTAACCTTTAAATTGGAGTCAGATGCGGTAGTTTCTGGTAATGACAACTTTGAGACTATAATTGGGTACAATGGTGTGTTGTTATGAGACTATAATTAGGACCAACTATAACATCTCGATCGGATATTACTAATTTCAATAATATAAAATAGAAGAAAATAATGAAGTCACATTTATTTAAATTGTCTTTCCCAAAATGCGGAAAAATTTCAAAACTTTATTATGCGTAAAGATTCAATACATAAGTTCAAATCAAAGTTTACATCTCCCAAAAACTAAATAAAAAACCAAGTTACAAAAATAGTAGAAACAACTTGTAAAATCCCCATGTTGCCCGTCTTCGGCACTACTCACCACCAGCTCAACTTGTAACACCATTTGCTCTCATGTAACAAATTATACGATTATCGCCAAAAACAAGTAGATAGGGTGAGCTAATAATATAAACAATTTATAACCAATATAAAAAATTGCACACACGCACTCATCAAAGAACCACGATTCCCTAGTCCATATAACATGGCCACCACCATGTTCATCCACGTTCTACATCTTCAGATGATAACCTTAAGATAAGCTTTGTTGCCACAAGCCACGACTCTTGGTTCTACCATCTACAAGCCATAACTTGTAGAAACACGTGTGGGAATATCATACTATGGACCACACTCTGTAACGTTAGGTGGAGACCCTCTGTAAGACCCACGAAATTTAATTAATTAAATAAATAATTAATTAATAAATGCGCGTAGTGGGAGCCTTTATGGCATTAAATGTTAATTCATGTGAGGAAAGGTTTCTGAACACGTAAAACTGAAACTTGGGAGATGTTGCAGCAAGGGGGAGAGTGGTAACAAAGGAGACCATAGTTGATCAAGAAGAGACTTCAAATTACCAAGTTTGAGTAAGGAATCCAGGTTAGGGGAGTTGAGCCTTGTTAATTTTATGTTTAAGATTAATTGCATGTTGTATAGCACATTCTCTGTCTTTGCTTAAATTTTAAGTTCTGAAATTTTTCTAGAAATCGCCTGGCGGGCGATGAACTGTCACTAGGCGACTGATGAGTGCGTATTTTTGCCTCATTTAATGTTTAATTTTGGGTATTTAATTGAATTTGTGTGCTTAAAGAGTGATTTATTTAACAAGTATGATAATTAGGCTGTTTGAGCTTGTGTGATAAAAATGTCTTAAAAAGTGGATTTTAGCTGCATAAATTATTTTTTGGATATTTTAACGTTTGTTGATGCAGCTGAAATTAAGATTAAGCTCATTTAAGGTGGAAAAATAAATTGATTAAAGTTACAAACCACCTTTAAATAAGGCTAAAATCAACAAGTTTTGGAAAAATCACTTTTGCACCCTATACATTACTTATACACTCCCCTCTTTCCAAATGGGCTACAGAAAACCTACTTCTACACCCCTACCATTGTCTATTTTCACCCCTCTTTCCACTCATAAACTAAGATGCACTCAGATCATGCCATGTGGCAATCCACCACTAATTAATCTATCCAAACACATGATAACACATGTCATGATCCTCCATTCACTAAATTGACCAATCAGAGTTTGCGACGTCATCATCTCCTTCCCAAACAAAAACCCTAACCCTAATCTTTCTCCTCTCCCACCATCACCACACTGACAACTGCCACCCTCCACGGCAGCCACCACCATCTTCGCACCGCGACAGCAACCGTGCAACTTCATCTCTGCCAGCAAATCTGCTCCGTCGACAACCTGCACCCTCCATACCATCCTCCACACCATTCCTGCACCTCGATGTCGTGCCTTCCACCAACATCACCATTCTACCATTCGATGCAGAATAGGGAAGACTACATCATTGTGAGTCACACACACCCTCGTTGGAGCAGAAAACGCGAAACCAGCACCGTTCAAGGTCCAGTAGAACAATGGATTCCCTCTACACCACGAGAACTCCATCGTTTAACCATCACACAAGAGCAAAACCTTGCACACAATTCGTAAACATGAACCAGAGTTACCGTCAGCGAGAACGACCTAAAACCTCAATTGCAATAGTGCAGCACTCCAAAACGTGGATCCAATTTCGGGAACAACCACCATGACAGTTGTCGTCGACCTGCACTTGCGAGCAAGAGCCTCCACCATTGAAGCTTTAATCAGGTACGTTCATGTCGCACAAGTAGCAACACGAGACCAGCGTCGCCGAAAAATGCAACGCAGTAGCCATCGTGAAGCCTTCAAGCCATCGTGAAGCCTCCGCGCAGCCAAAGGAGGAAGAAACCCTAAGTGAGGAGAGAGAATTGGCCTAATGTGAGAGAAGAAGGAGATGTCACGTGTCACTCTGCCATTGTAAAGTCAAAATGGTTCAAAGCTGGTCAAACAGTCAACTCTGGGCAAAGACTGGTCAAAGTTGATCAAACAATAGGGGTTTAACTGCAAATATTGATATTTTTTGGATGTCTCTACAAATTTGGACTACATGATTAAAAATGGCTTATTAAGAAAATTAATGCAAATATTATTTGGTGATAATTTATCAGATATCTTTAAATAATTAATTTATTTAATTATATCATAAATTATTAACCAACTATATTTGTCAAATAGTCTATATCTCTCCAAATATTTTGGAATATTTATCTTTATCTTTATTTTAAAAGATATTTGATTGATTTTAGCAATAGAAAAGCCCAATCCAAGTCCTATATAAAGAGATCAAGGGAGAAGCAGAAAGAACAAGCTCGGGACTTCAGAGTTTTGGAACCCTTATGGGGGCCTAATTTCGTTTCCTTTCTCTCTCTCTCTCTCTCCATTCTTCTATTTTTATTTTACTTTTGCATTCTATGGATTACTAAACTTCTTGAGTTGATTCCATTGTAATTTCATTATGGATTATGAGGTTAGAATGAAATAATTTCTTTGTTCTTTTTTATTATTGTTGAGGTTTTAATTCATCTATGTCTTTTATCTTTGAATCACATAAAAAGTACTGATTTTAAATCTATATGTATGTTGGTCATATGAAGCCAATGATTTTTTAAATTTAATTGAGACTTCACTTTGGTTTTATTTAGAAAGTTTCATGTGATTAAATGAGTTTTTACCAATAATTGAGACTTTACTTTGGTTAAAGGTATTTACTCTAACGAACATTAATCAAGACTTTACTTTGATTAATTAAAATTTGACAAAAGAATTGAGACTTTTTATTTGGTGAGGAGATAAAAGAATAGACATGATTAGGCATAGTAAAATTTGATTGAGACTGTACTTTGGTTGAATTTACTATGGATAATCTAAAAGTTCACTTTTAATTAAGACTGTACTTTGGTTAAAAGCGAGAACGCCAAAAAAATTAATTGAGACATTACATTGATTAATTTGTAAACCTACAAAAATAATTAATTGAGCAATAATCTTTATACAACCGATGATGAATCTATTTTGAAAAAGTAGTGGAATCAATCTATTTTCTTTACTATTATTTTTATCTCTTTTTATCTTTAATATTTCTTTCTTGTTTATCTTAATCCTCCTATATTTTTATTATTTTATTTGACTAACTCTTTTGTATAGATTTTATAAGAACTAATTTGTTAAAAATAAATTTCGTGTTCATTGGGAGACGACTTTGGGTTACTTTACCCTTTCTATTTTGTTGACTACTATCTTAGCAATATTGATGTTGCTATAGTTTAGTAGTATTAATTTGATCGCGTTAACGACAGCGTTATTAGCGACTCATGCATTTTCCAATTTTTGTGCATTTGTTATAAACCACTTGGTGGGCGATGAATTGCCGCTAGGCGACGCGAGCCAGTTTGACATGATAATTGTGTTCTCCTGTTTTATTTTTTGGGGTTCTAATCGGGGAAAAAGGGGTCTTAGGAATTGTTTATATCGTAAATATTTCTTAAGTGGCGAATCGTGAGGTAATTGGAAGTAATTGGGTGAGATATTGATTATATTTGTATTAGGTTTGAACTATTGGAAAATTTGGGGCTTTTGAAGTAAGAGATGATTGATGCGCCAATTGCCTTAAGAAGACTGTAATTACATAATTAGTGTAGTATCAAAACTCATTGGCAACTTGATTGATGGTTATGACTTGGAAAATAAATAAAGAGATGGATTGGGGAAGTTCTGTTGGGCTTTACAGGTGTTGGAGTTGCTAGGAGTTTTCCTAGAACGCTATGCACCACCTAACAGTAACAATTGAATCGCCAAGTGCCAGTGCAAGGTAGCTTTGCGTGGCTGCATTTTCACGTCCGATTTATGTGGACGTAGAATTTTGGGAAATTATCCGATGGGTTAGGTATGAATTTGTAGTATGATTTCATTTGAGGGTGGAATTTGGAGGGGAGAATAGGGATGGCAGTACATTATAGTTAGTGCCCAAACTAGAGTCATGATGGAGGTTAGCTGTGGAAAAAGGACTTAGGCATTGTGATTGAGTGCCTAATTAGACAAGTGAGTAACCAATGTGTATAAGTGTTAAATAAGGCAACATGAGATTTCAAAGAATAAATGTGTAATGACAAACCATGTTTATATTAAGGATTTGGGGAAGAGTTCAATAATGGTCAATGGAATTGATAAATATGAATGCATGATCTTGGACACTTAGGGACAACCTAAAGCTAATGGAATGCACATGGGATAGGACATGTTGATTGAGCATAGTGTTGGCCAGATTTAGCAAAGTAAATGAAATTTTGGTAAGTGTTGAGATAGATAAAGGTGTGTAAGAAACTTTTCAGGTTGGGAAAAAAATCAGTACAACTCATTGTACTGGTGTAGTGCCTAGCAACAAGGATTAGACCGCCAGGCGATAGCTACAATTTCCAGAGAGACACTAGGTGTGTGGCGCTTGGTGATGAGTGTGGTCCCGCCAGGTGATGTCTGAACGTTAGCATGCTTCAAGGCGCTTGGCGGCACGTGTCCCCTACTAGGTGGTCTAGAACTATGTTTCGCTTGGCGGTTCAAGAGCAGCGTCAAGCGATATGACAGAGGTAGAACTTGTGTTTTGATTTATGTCGATGTGCGTGTCTACAAAGCTTTGGTGATACCTCGAAGGTCGGCTTGTTGGTGTTCTTTGAGTTATGGCTCGGAACATATCCCTTAAGTTGTGGCTCGGGATAGTGGTTAAGCACGTGGCATTCCTTAAGTTGTTGCTCGGAATGACATCTCTTGAGTTGTGGCTCGGGTTGGCGAGTGTTACCGGTGTAAGTGTGCAAGTTGTGGCTCGTACGGATGGGTCCAGATAGATTGCCCTCCTCAGTATTAAACTAACGAGTTTGGTAGTCTTAGGACGTTACGAACTATGTTCATATTGGGAACTCCACCTGGCGTTATAGAGTATGGTCTATAGCAGTTTTCCCACACGTGTTCTACAAGTTATGGCTTGTAGGTGTGGCAGCAAGACATCTTGAGGTAATCATCTAGAGACGTAGAGCATGGATGACATGGTTGTGGACATGTTGTGTAGAATCAAAGGATACGAGTTCCTTTAATGTGTATGCATATATTTGAATTGTATGTATGTATATATTTTATACTATTAGCTCACCCTTTCTGCTTGTATTTGGCGATGATCGTGTATTGTTTTACACGTGAGTAGATGATGTTGCAGGTGGATCTGGTGAGGCATAGAGCCGAAGCGAGGCTAGTTTAGGAGAAAAGTTTTTACCCAAGTTTTTATTATGGTTTTGAATATATTCGTAAACTTTTTTGTTACCAGACTTGGTTATTGTATTTAAATTTTTTTAAAGTATGGATTTAAGTTATTTTACGATGCAATAAAGGTTTTAATTTTCCCGCACTTTGGGAAAAGACAGTATAATAAATGATGTTTAATTATTATTTCGATTTTTATTTTATTTAAATCCGTAATATCTGACTGGGATGTTACATTTGGTATCAGAGCTTTGTTTACAAAAGATTTTTGGGGTCTATGGGAAGTGAGCTTGCGTGCTTCGCTTGCGAGACTAAATTTTGCTAATTTTGATTGTTATGAACTGTTTGCTTGGTTATAATTTAAGTTGTGTGATGTGAACAACTGAAAAATGTGGCATGCACAAGTTATGGCTAACAGGAGGAGAAGAAACAACGTTGGGGTTGATGATATTGCGCATGTGATTCATCAGATGGTGGACGTGATGCAACCTATTGTAATGCAACCCAAAGCCTAGGTTGCACCTACCCGTCCTGTGACCATGGAGGATTTCATGCGACACAGGCTAGCTAATCTTACTGGTAAATCAACTCCTAATGAGGCAAATGCCTGGCTTAGGGAGTGCGAGAAGATTTGTAGGGTGATCGAATGTATAGATGCGTAGAAACTCTCATTCGTCACATTCTTACTGGTGGCGGATGCTAAGTATTGGTGGTAGGGGATGAAACAGCTGATACAAACTCGTGAAGAGTAATTGACCTGGACTACCTTCAGGGCGAGGTTCTTGGAGAAATATTTTCCAAATAGCGCAAAGCATGAGAGGGAAGCTGAGTTCCTTCCACTCCAACAGGGAACTATAACCGTGCAGGCCTACACTAATAGATTCGAGTATCTAGCATAATTCTACTCGCTAGTTCTCATAGAAGAGTGGAGGTGTAGAAAATTCGAGGGTGGACATAAACATGAGCTGCGTAGGATTTTGGTGCCACTCAAGATCAGGGAGTTTCCAGTTTTGGGTAAGTAGGCCAAGGTTGTTGAGCAGTTGGAGATGGGGCCCAATAAGGGGCACGACCGTAGAAAGTCACTACAGACTCCTGATAGTAGAAGAAACCATATAGTAGATCGTCGTCTTTAGCTAGAAAAATGTAGTGTTATAACTGTGGTGGAGAACATATGAGGAGGGATTGCCCAAAACCCTTTGCAGTTTTGGAGGTGGTTCTAGCATTGGAAAGTGCTATGTATGTGAGCAGACTAGACACTTTGCTCAATAGTGTCCCAACAAGGAACCTGCTGGTGGAGCTCTGACAAATAAACCACTAGGAGAGCGACCCAGAGCATCAGGGCGAGTGTATGCCTTGACTAGCACCGAGGCTACTCAGTCAGGTAATTTAGTGCAAACCACTTGTTTGTTATTAAATCACCGAGGCAATTGAAGGAGATAAAAGTTGGAGCTACTTGTTACATGATAGTGGCCCAAGGAGAAAAGAAGAGTACAATTGAGCAGATCAGAAGCATACCGGTGGTGGATGAGTATGCTAATGTATTTCCATAAAAAATTCCTAAACTACCGCCAAGCAGGGATGTGGATTTCGCCATTGATCTCATCCTTGGAGCTGGCCCAGTATCGATGGCACCGTACTGGATGGCACGGGTAGAGTTAGCGAAGTTGAAGAAGTGGATTGATGATCTACTAGAGAAGAAATTTATCTGGCCGAATGCATCACCATAGGGAGCACCTGTGCTATTGGTGAAGAAGAAGGATAACAGTTCAAGGCTTTGTGTTGACTACCATTAGTTGAACAAGCTAACCATCAAAAATAAGTACCCACTGCCGAGAATTGACGATTTGTTGGGTCAACTAAGTGGAGCAACGATGTTCTCTAAGATTGACTTGAGGTCTGGATATCATCAAATCTTAGTCAGCCTGAGGATATGCAAAAGACATCCTTCAAGTCACGATATGGACACTACGAATATGTGGTGATGTCATTTGGAGTGACGAATGCTCCGGCAATATTCATGGACTACATGAACAGGATCTTCCGATGATATCTTGATAAATTCGTTTGGTGTTCATCGACGATATTCTCATATATTCCAAGGGAAGAACATGCAGATAATTTGAGAATGGTACTAGCAATTCTCAATGAGCATTAACTGTATGGGAAACTGTTGAAATGTGAGTTTTGGTTGGAAGAGGTGCAATTCTTGGGTCATGTAATATCAGCCCAAGGGATAGTAGTGGACCCGGTGAATATTGAGACGATGGTGAGGTGGGAGAGGCCACAGACTATTACTGAGGGGCGGAGTTTCTTGGGTCTAGCAGGCTATTATAGGAGGTTTGTGGAGGGTTTCTCCAAGATGGTTCAGCCGTTGACACAACTCCCAAGCTCTTAGAGCTTACACAGTACCCAACCATGCTTCTAACCTATGTTCCATTATATCCGCCCTCTAGACATTAGTTCAATCAATTCATTACTTCAAAAATCTTAAGTACAATCAAGTTTAATCTCCATTATCCTTTCCTTCAATGTATTATAGTATAACATTATCAATCCCTAAACTACCTTAGCCACTCACAAAAGTCCAACTACACCATGGTCGTACCACAAAACTCACAAATCCCCCACTACTATACGGGCGCTTGGTGGCACCTAGCGGCAAACTATGTGCCGCCAGGCGATGCATCTAATTTTGGAAAAATCCAGAATTCTCTAGCACTTGTGAATCCCCAACATTTCCAAACACATTCCCCTTTTCCAATTTCACACCCTAACAAGCATTCTAATCACCAATGGTACATGAGATTAGTTTAATCTTCACACATACAGATTCTTATTGCAATTCCTCCATCAATAGTCCCCTAAAACCTAAATTCCCCATTCAGTTCCCAACCCTAATTCATACTCAAATTCATTCACATAAAGATTCAACAACCAAATACCTTGAACCTCACAACATTCAACAATTCATGACATTCTACACTCATCAATTGCGAAAAACCTTTTTTCTCCAATCGATATGATCCAAGAAATCCCAAAACCACAGAAACGAGCCAATTTTGCTTGTGTTTCCTAGCGAGTGTTCATTGCCTCTAGGCGGATCATACAAAAACCCAAAAGTTTGGGTTGTACCACAAAACTCACAAAGCCCCCACAACTATGCGAGCGCCTGGCGGCACCTAGCGGCAAACTATGTGCTGCCAGGCGATGCATCTAATTCTCTAATTCTGGAAAAATCCATAATTCTCTAGCACCTGTGAATCGCCAACATTTCCAAACATATTCCCCTTTTTCCAATTTCACACCCTAACAAGCAATCAAATCACCAATTTTACATAATATTAGTTTAATCTTCAAACATACAGATTCTTATTGCAATTCCTCCATCAATAGTCCCCTGAAACCTAAATTCCCCATTCAATTCCCAGGTCTAATTCATACTTACAATCATTCACATAAAGATTCAACAGCCAAATACCTCGAACCTCACAACATTCAGCAATTCATGACATTCTGCACTCATTAGTTACAGAAAACCCTTTTTCCCCAATCGATATGATCCAAGAAATCCTAAAACCACGGAACTGAGCCAATTTTGCTCACGTCGCCTAGTGGGTGTTCATCGCCGCCAAGCAGATCATACAAAAAGCCCAGAAGTTTGTGTTGCACAGGTTGTGTCGCTTGGCAGACAGTTCATTCCGCCAGACAGTTCCTACTAGGAATCCAAAAATTCAATGAAAATAACATGAGTCGCCTGGCGGCTTTGAAAGCCTACCAAACGGTTTCTAGATATTTCTAGAAATCCAACACAGTCTAGAGAAAAATGAATAAATAAATTTATACATCTCATACAAGTCATAGTTACGAAATAAAAATTCTAAAACACATTAAACATATCCCCTGACCTGGTTTCCTTGCTCAAGTGTGCAAAATTCCTAGAGTCCTTAATCTCAATTTGCCTTAGCTCTTGATTCCTCCTCCAAGAATCCCTCTCAACTCTCACTTTTCTCTCTTTCCACGTCATTTTCATCCATGCCAAAAAGAACTTTGGCAAAAAGGACTTATTTTGCATAAGCCAAGGTTTAAACACACAACCACACAATTACAAATAAAGTGCTCAACTAAAATAACACACAATGACATACACAATACTAAAACCCAAGTCCTTTCATAATAATCAAATACTCTTAACCATTTGAGCTAGTACTATTCCACATCATTAATCTCATCATTAAATGCCATAATTATTTCCACTACCAGCATTTATTAAATAATTATTTATTTTATTTAAATTTCTTGGTTCTTACACTAGTTGTGGGTTCTACTAACCATATAGTCGGAATTGGGGTTGTAGTGATGTTGCCTTTGTAACCCTATAAGTTCTCCTTTGGTTTCAAAAGGTTTTTCAAGTTTCAATTAACAATACTAAATTGTTAAAACCTTTTGCTAAGAGTTTATTGTTCGGAAATGTGTTTACGATGGGATTGAAATAAATGTACATACCATAAGCATGTTTTTGAAGACTCCAATGGGATTGAAGTTAATGACCCTAATAAATCTTGTCTTGATTAAAGTTTTGAAGGTTTCACTTTTCTTCTTTTTTGTTTTAATTCATCAACCCAACTCTTCGAATGTTTATATTTCTTTTTCTTTGGACCATATTTGTTCATAAAGCAAATACCTTTGGATGTTGAAGGTTCAGCCACATGTTGGTGGTAAGATGAGTACCATGTCATTGATGGTTCAACCAAATTGTAACTACTTTCTTCTCAAGTTCTAACACCCTTTCATAAACCACAATGCATGCTTCTATATAATATGATATATCATGGGCTAATCTTAAAAGTCTTGAACATAGTTGCTTATATTGTTTTGAGCTTTCCAGTCTAGGATTATAATTATTGGCTTTCCTCCATTATCAACTATTTATATATGAATTAATGCTTTCACTTAGCTTTGTGCTTTTCATGCCAAGCATAAAAGCATTCTTCATATCACATTGCTGCCCATTTCACTTATATTTTGATATATTGAATTCAACCATGTATTTTCTTCAAATTGTATTTCACCAATAAATCTCTTCATGAGTTTTCAAAATCTATTTTTTATTAATAATCATACATACATTAAATGTGAGTTGTCCTTCATTAAATTTTCGAGATGTTTTACTCCACCCCTCATTATATGCCATGTGCACAAACCATGCTTTTTCACCGATATAATCTCCTATAATTCTTTTTTCATGGTTTTGTCTTGATCAACAAAAATAGTTTGTAGATTTTTTTTTTCATTGTATGCCTGCAAAAATGTTTAAAATAACCATTTCAAGTACTCAATAATTTCATCACACAATAACGTTTCCCCAAATATCACCCCTCCTCTATAATGATTAAATACTAAGAAAATTACAAAGGGCCTATGATCTCCATTTGTACAATATGTTGTATCCAACGAAATGACATCTCCAAATCATTGATAGTAAAATAATATTCTTGCATCAACCCAAAATATGTTTGTCATTTGTTCTTCCAAATCCATTAGGTAGGCATTAAAAAAATGAAGGTTTATCTATTAGTTGTCGTTGGAAATATTGTAACAAGTTTCAGCTTCACCGTTTGTTATATCTTTCTGCCACTTTGAATTTAGATAGTTCTTTGCATCTTCTCTTGTATAGCCCAAATTTTCTCTACCTCTTACATATTTTTGCTCATCAAATCAATTGATGCCTTTTGTTGAATCCTTGCATGTTTTTCCGTTTTAAGATCATATGATTAACAATCTATTATTTTTCATTGAGAACCTAATGGATGAATTGCTTTTGGTGGAGTAAGTGGGTGATTATGATCATCAATAAAATCAACTACTCTATATCTTTCATTTGCTCTTATTTAATTTTCATTCTTGCAGCACATCCTTGTGTCAGGTTGAGGATTATTGGTCTTAAAGTCTCTTTCATCTACTTTCTGAATACCTTCCTTAGAACATATCTGTAAGAAGTAATAAACCTATATTTCTTACTTTTAAAAGGGTAGTGTTTTCTAACTCGAAAATCTTTACTACCACTATAATTAGCCAAAAACTTCCATGCATTTTCTAGGTTATCAAATTCAAGACCAAGTTTAAGACTCAAACTTGTATCCATGAATTACTCCTACAAAAAACATGAATAAAACTAAAATAATTTATTAAATTTGTTATAAAACATAAAGACATGAATATTCTTAAGAAAAAGCATGACATGAAGACAATAATATATGTGTTTTTATTTTTTTGAAATATAATTATTGTGACAATTTTTTTTATTTTATCACTATTGTGAAAAGTATTTGTGATAAATATAAAATTAGTCATAATTAACATGTAAATAGCGACAATATTTTATTTATCGCTATTAGTTGCATCTTCACTAAATAAAATAATAACTAAAAAAAGATTTCACATCTAATTTCTTATACATATAATTTCTTATTAAATATAAAATAAATTTATTATATAAATTATTCAGACAATGATTTTAGCATTTTAATAAATAATAATTATTAATTTACAAATTAGTAAGGTGTATTTTAATTTTATAATAAACTTAATGTGACATTTTTTCCATTTTGTCACTATTATAAATAATACTTGTAACAAATAAAAAATTTGTCACAACTATTATATTAATAGTGACAAAATTTATCCTCGACACTATTTGTTTGTCACAAAAGGTTACATTTCTTGTAGTGAATGTTAAGAAAGTTGCCTGATAAACTTTGAAGATAAAGAAATAGCTACAATAATACTATTTCATCCATTTGAGGGTTTTTATAACAATAAAGAATGCATGTATAAAATGTTACCATTTAAAGGTATCGTTAAAGCTGTAAAACATATTTTATTTTCTAATTTAAGTGGAATGACATCGTTTGGAGAACTCAGCAGATGCATAACATTTCTTTTCCCAACAAAGAAACCAAACCCTAAAATTAAAAGCTCACACTATAGTTTGCTCACAAGCAAACCTAAATCCTCCACACAGATATATGACACAAATGAGTGTGTTGCTCTAGAGTCAAACAACACATCTGCCCATTTTAAGAGATATTTTTGTATAAGGTTAACTAGTTGAGTTGCCTATGCTCTTGTTAGGGATGGCAAAAAAATTCATACTCATGAAAATCCATGGGTGAAAATATGTGATGGATACTAAATGGGATCTTTATGGCTACATGTATTTAATTATATATTTGCTAATGGGACGGGTACAAGTATCATGGTTTTTTACTCACAAATGTTTGTTACACACTCATAATTATTTTTTATATTTTTTCCTAGATAATAAATATTATTGAGTTTTATTTTAGTAAGTTTTTTAAAATCAAGTGATCAAAATAAAGTTACTAGTGAATGAAATATTAATTATTAAAGAATGGTTTAAAATTTGATTTCTTCTATTTCTATTTACTATTAAGCCCTATAAAATTGAAGTTATTTTTAAAAATATTAAATTTTTAAAATTCATATTTTAGTACAACTCGTTCAAATTTGCATTGCATTAATATTTTAGTGAGTAATTTGATTTAAATTGTACTTTAAAATTATTTTTTATTTAATTTAATATTTAAATTTTTTAAAAATAAATTTATTTAATATATATATATATAACCCATAGTACAAAGAAAAAATCGTAGATATTTTTGAAAAATATCTTACGTATAACGGTGCAGGTATGATGAAGGATTATGTTGTTTTCTTTTAAGATTATTGAATATAGTGTGAGTTGATTAAGAAAGCTAAGTGAAATTCTCACTGTACATTAAGATAGCAAGCTATCTAGATGTAAAGGTTCCTTTCACAAAGCTCAAGAGAAAAAGATGATGGATTGATTCAAAACAAAAAGGAAATGGAAAGCACATAAACCACAGAAAACAAAGAATAATTAAAGGAAGAAGAAAACATAAAATGGAAAGGAAAGAAATGGTAAAAAATGTGAGAAGCACGCCACTACAAGGCTCGGCTAGAAGCCATGGCAACCTTGAAGATGAGTGGATGTGTGCCGCCACTTGTTATGCAAGATAAGGCTTAAAAGTATTCACTCCCTAGGGAGGAAACTCTCACAAATGGTTGAGACACAAGAGTGTTTTTACTTCAAAATGTTCAACCCTTTTACATGTCTAGGAGCACCCCTTATATAGAAGAGTTTAAGGGCCTCTAAGCAAATAAAAGATACCTAAGGATGTCTCTACAAAAACCTAACCCTAGCTTCTAGAAACTAGGTCAAATAAGGTTA
>Ga0214545_1009391_pt1 | contig 14934 bp, 6 predicted proteins | sample CNSS4metaG_FD_160064 | JGI IMG/M metagenome (GOLD analysis project Ga0214545, IMG submission 160064) | Root nodule microbial communities from cowpea collected in UCLA plant growth center, Los Angeles, California, USA - CNSS4 | ecosystem: Host-associated > Plants > Roots > Nodule | place: USA... | reverse complement strand
TATTTTTATATTATTATAAAATATATATATTCATATATATATTTATATTTTATATATATATATATATATATATATATATATATATATATATATATATATATATATATATACACACACACGTATGTCTTTGGCTAGTGGGGTGATGATTATACAAAGCACATTTTGTAAAAGTAATACATTATAATTGAATCAGGATTTTTGTTTGTTTACGAAGATGATGTTTTTGGATTGAATGAGAACTTGTTTGGTTAACTATTATATAAACATCGTTTTGGAACCTTAAATTAGTAGTGTCATACTACTGGTGTGGCGCCTGACGGTTCAAGTGGACTCGCCAGGTGATAGGCCACAAAAAGAACTTGGAGACAAAACTCGAGAGTTGGTACCTGGCAACTGGCAACGTAAGGGGTCTCGTCAGGCAGTCTGGAACCAGGTTCCGCCTAGCGACGCGAGAGGCGCGCTAGGCGATTTTGGTGCAAAGTTGGTGCACGAGGAAGATTTCTACACAACTTTAGATGACGTTCATGATACAATGCTTTGGCTGGGAGCCCAGTTACGAGTGTATCTTGTATTGGGGTAACACGTGGCCACTCTAGGTTGTAGCCTGGTGGTTTAGGAAGTCCAGTGGAGTGTGCGAGATCGTGGCTCGTGTGACGAGGTTTCGGATGATTGCCTTCTGCAGTGCATCTGGTAGAGTTTTGGTAGTCTAGGAACAACTACGAACTTCTGTTCGTTTTGGGAAACTCCACTTGGTGTCACGGTGAGAGGCTGTGGCAAATTTATTTCCACGTGTGGACTATCAGGTGGTGGCTTGTGGTCGGAGGGGCGAGTAGACACTCGTGCAGCAAAGATTGATCAGTGAAGTCATCAAAGAGGGTAGAAATAATGGACGTCCAAATTAAGGGTTGAAAGCTAAGGAACTAAGAAAAAAAAATGCTAACATGTGTTAGACTTTTGATATTAAACTTTAATTTAATTATGTTGTGTTTATTTGTTTTATTTGAGCTCACCCTATCTGTGTGTGTTTGGCGATGATCATGTAACTTGTTACCTGGGAGCAGAGGTTGGTGCAGGTGGGCATGAGGATGCATAGAGACGGAGTGGGGATCACTATGGGGTTGTTTACTAGTTTTAATATGAACTATTTTGTAATGGTTCGAGAAACAATTATATTTTTAATTATTGAACGCTGCAGTTTATTTATTATTGGCACGTTTAATTTGGATTTTAAATTTTCCCGTGTTTTGGGAAAATAATTAAATTTCAATGAGGTTTTATCATCATTTTATTTCATATTTATTTAAAAATAGTAATTTCTGGCAAGGACGTTACACAACTCGTGAGTGAAGATCTTTGATTCTTGGAGCAAGATTTACTTGGTTTTGAAGCTTAAAGGATATATTTTGGTTGGCTAGGGAGAGCCACCACCAAGGTTTGGTTGTTCCTTTGCTTCTGGGTGTTTCCTAGTGTGATTCTAGGTCTACAAGTGGGATCTCGTTGTGCAATGGTTGAGATTCTTGTGGGATTCAAGAATCTTGGTGTTTTTGTTATATTCAAAAGTGTAATATTTAAGGGATTGCATAATTCTTTTGATATAGTGCATTACCAGACTCAGGTTGTCTTGATAAATTGGATGTAGCTAAGAATTGAGTGAACCAGTATAAATATTGGTGTGTGATTCTCTCCTACTTATCTTGTTCTTCTTTTAAATCTCAAGAAAACTCGTTTAATCAATCTTTATAAGGATTTTGTGTGTTTTAATGTAATCTAGTGGTACAATTAAGTTTGATATATCAATTGGAATCAATCTTGTATGATGAAGCATGATGTTTGAGTGAGTTTGGTGATTTGTGCTTTTCTACAGAATTTCTTAGAATATCATTCAGTTAATTTTATTTTTCAATATGTTGAATCATACTATATGAACAAATTAATATGTTCAATCGACTAAAATGTGTAGTCCTGCAGTAATAAACATCTGATTTGTTGGTCAATTGAATTTAAACATAATGAGTTTTTACAAGTTTTAATTAAGCATAAATTTAAGTACTCAGCCAATTAAGTCTTTTTTATTGGCTAAGAAAATCATTTTAAACCTACAAAATGAATTTTATAAAAAAATAAAGTAATTTTTTAATCATAATCAAGGTAGTAGATAAACGCTTAAATTATTTGAACCCCTTAGTTTTAATCAGAAAACTTGTTTTAATATATTTAAAATCTTTTATTGTTTGAAAATCAATAATAATTTATAAGTATTTATCTCCCGTAACCTATATAGATATATGTCGTTTAAAAGGTATAGTGATAAAAGTCATAAATATTTTAACAATTATATTCCAAAATATTAAGTGTTCTCCAACTCTCAAACACACAAAAAATCCAACCTAGTGGCAACATTTATTAATGAATTAATTTATTGGGGTGGAGGGGTAGTAAGAATTTGTGATGTGAAAATTTAGTGATGATGATGATGGCATAGTGGATATAATAATTATTAGGCATGGCCCATAACATATTTTGGCAATCTTTATTATTGAAAATATTTCTTGGACCGTATAATGCAATTAATAATAAGAGCAGAACAAAAGTAAAAGCTGATAAACGCAGGCCAGACGTAGACAACATTCCGCAACTCCGAATACCATCACCACTCACACAACAATTGCTTCAATTTATGGACCATAAAATGCATATCATCTCTAACAAAAATATTTATGTTCATATAATGTATTCACCAACCTTTGCACACTCATTAATTCCTAATTCCACTCTACTACGCTCCATCTACATTACTACTACATCTTTATATTCAATTTATTGTGTTTACTTAGTATCAACCAAATGAAACTCTTATTCATTTAGTAAAGTAGTTTAGTAAAATATGATTAAAAGTAAGTTAGATATGTGTTTAGTACTTTATTTAGAGGTAGAATTTATATATATATATATATATATATATATATATATATATATATATATATATATATATATATATATCAAGTTTTGATATATTTTGATCATTAAATTATAAAAATAATGAGTATAATTTTTTTAATTCACAAAAGTTAAATTTCTTTTACGTGTAACGTTTCATATTCACATTTGAGTTAGAATATATTAAACCGTGTAAATAGTTTAGACGTCCGTCTAAAACATCGTTTGACAAGTCAAAAAATGTAACATAATTAGATTAGGAGTACTATATTTATTCATTTTTAAAGTTTGTGTGAGAACCTTGAAAATAGTAATTTAGAATTGATAGTGCTTAAAATAATTATACTCGATTATTTTAATATTAAAAACAAAAAGTACAAATAGAAATTTTATAAACGAGTTTCATTAGTTATAAACATTTCATCTCTCTAAAAACTCTAACTCTAGAGCTCTCTCCATCTCTCTAGAATTCTCACTTCCATACTCATTTGTTTGAAGATCAGAGACCGCTAAGGTGACCCTTGATACGAGCTTTCTAAACTTGTCCGATCAATTCCTCAAACCGAGTAAGTTGACTTTCTACCCCTTTTCTCTCGTTTGGTTTTAATTTGATGCATGTGGAAAAACCTAGTCCGCATGTATTATCTGAGTTTTCTCTACGATTTCTCATTGATCAGTGGTTTTTTATTATGCTCCCTAATCATAATTATGATATTTCTAGGTTGAATTGTAAACTTTGTTAGTTCGAAGGAGGGTTTAATACCCTTTTGTGTTGGCAGAGTTGTCTTTTCAAGCAAGGGAAGCTAATAGTTTTTAGAGTGAGTGAATTGTATGTTTGATGTCGGTGGTGTAATAGATTGATGCTTTGAATAGCTCTGTTGAACTGATTTGTGGATGATTGTGCTGGTAATATGCTAAACTGTGTTTTACAAAATTAAAATCCATGTGCATTGTTTGAATTTGGGGATAATTGGGAATTTGGAACTAGGGTCATGAATCTAATTGGTACCACTTGCTGCAAATTTAAAACCTTTTATACCAGTGTATGAAGTAGGAGTACCAAATAAAGTCATGAAACATGTCCAGATTGCTCAAAAACCCAAAAGTGAATGTGTTGTTTTCTGGTGTGACGTTGAGCGTCATTTTCACCGCTTAGCATCGAAAATTACAAGAAGATCAGCATTGAGTGCTGGGGACTTTTGCAAGTCTAGAAGTATTTTAATTCTTTGGCGCTAAGCGCCAATTTTACCGCTGAGCGCCCAAACTTAAGAGAAGAATGGCGCTTAGCGCTAGGTTGGGGCATTGGGCGTTGATACTTTATTTCTTATATGAGTGATATGAGGCATGTTTATGAAATTCATTAAGAGGTGAATTGAATATATTGTAATTATGATGAATATGCATGTTGAAAATAAGGAATTTCATGGGAAATCCTTAGTGTTAATTAATAAAAGGTATGTCTTGATATGGGAGAATGATTGGTAAGAGGTATCCTGAACTCTTGTAATCATTCACACTCATATAGAGAAGAATGAATTATGTGGTGAGAGTGGCAAGAGGTCATAACCTATGGACTTGTTCTTCAATCATAGGGTTGAAAGGATTAACCTTGTATAGTTGGGTGATGACCTCTTGTGTCTGATATTTTTCAGTCTAGAAACCATCACAAGTGTACGCCTCTTGTGTATCCTATATCAAAGATATGGATTCGGATAATTGAGTCGTTGTTTTAGAGTCTTAGAATGAGTTAGAATGTTAATGATTCAAAATTGTTTGTGTGATCTTTTAATTCTATATGATTAATTCTTATATATATATATTAGCTTATGTTTTCCTCTGTGTCTTGTCTTCTTGTGTTTTCTTTCCTTTGCAATGATCACTTAAATGGTGTGAGCAGTTAAAGATTTTGTGGCTAGACCAATACAGGAGAGAGATGATGAACTTGTTTAGATGACCCCTTCTGATACTTGTGGTGTGTGTGTATATATATATATATATATATATATATATATATATATATATATATATATATATATAAAGATATATATCATATATCTTTTTGAAAAATTTCTAGTCTTTCCACCTAGATATGTGTAAATATGATATTTCAGTATATCTTTAATGGGTTGACTGTAATATTGTATTTTTCTTAGGTATTTTCAATACTTTACGATTATTCGTATGCGATATTTTATTTAATAATTTTATACTATTAAATGAGATGTTATAATTTAAAAACTAAACTATATCAAAGTTTTTAACATAAACAAATTTTAATTTCATGTGAAACTTTAAAAACTAAATATGTATAAACATAGAGTAGAGTGATTGTTATTAAGAAATGAATATTAGTAATAATGGAATATATAACACACTTTGATGTTAAAAAACATGGATCATATCAATAAAAATATATTCAATAACAAGTGAAACAATTAGGATAAATTTTTATATAAAAGTGCAAACTAACTCAACATCGTAAAACTAATTTATTAATATAAGATTTATATCCCTCTATATTATAATTTGATGTGAGATATTGAACTAAAATTTTCAGAAATATAATTAAACATTGTTTTAAGGAGTTATATTTCAATATCATGACAAGTTTTTCACTGATCCAATAACCATATAAAAAAGAAATAACAAATATAAAAAACGAAAGATAAAGTACTATATGAAACTTATAATGAAAAAAAAAACTTTGAATTCCTTTATTACATGTGAGGAAAAATCATAAAAAAGTTGTACCCAAATATGCTTTAAAAAGTTCTAATGTTGTCTTAAATAGTTGATTCTGTCAAACTTAAATATTCTGTACTTACAGGCACAGAAACTATTTAAATGTTATTTCATTCTCAACTAATATGTTACTAAATCATACCTATTTTGAAATAAAATACTTTTTTTTATCTGTATCTCAACTTAAAATGAACCTAAATTTCTAATTAAAAAATAAATAAAAATACCGAACTACTCCTTATATATATATATATAAAAATTATAAATTATATATATATATATATATATATATATATATATATATATATATATTACTTACATTTCAAGAATTCATAAATCAAAATATTTCTTATACACATTCAGAGGGCGAGTAGAAAAAAATTGTGGGATCATGTGCAAAGAATTAAAACATGATATTGTGGAAGTGAAAAATTAGATTCATTTAAAAATTTTCATCTAAACTATTTAATTCCACTTGAAATCATCAATACAAATATGTTTCACAAGTTCAATTAAGATAGAATAATAATTCTAGCTATAAATTAAACAAGGATCCTACCAAGACATATAAATTATTTTACTTTAAAATATTATAAATTACTTCTTTTTATCAAACATGCTTATTTTACTCAAGCAAGATATTTTGCTAGTAAAATGAGCTTTTAATTAATTTAAAAGCTCTACCCACTCACTAAATATTTTATTTAGTTTTCAAAAATAATGAAATGAGTGTCTTAATAATTCTTTTGAATGATTTCATCAACTAATTATTTTTAAAAATGATTCAATTGATCTTTTATTAAATATTATTTTTCTATCAAATCAATCATTTAAAAATATAAAATTTTTTCGGTATTTTAATAATTCTACGTATTAAAAACTAATTTATTACAATCTTCTCCTTCAATATCTTAACATATCTTTCAATAATAAAATCGTAATAAAGTCAAATTTCAAAATCAATAATAACTTATATATAATTCATTCTAATAATACTGTCTCATTTACAAAATGAAAATAATATCTCACTTATTATTGAGACTGTTTTGTTTTAATTCTCCACAAAGATTAACATGATGTATAAATTTTTCAAGACTAATGCAATGAGTACTACTACTTTTTTTAAAAGAAATAATGTAGCTAAGAGAATATCAATAAAAGGAGTTTATTTTCTTTAAAATACACACAAATAAAAAAAAATTAAACCATTGACATTATTTTAAGGAGAAAAACTAATTTTTGAATTACGTTATACTCTGTTATTACAAAAGGGTTTCATTTTAAAACTATATGGTTTTATCTTGATATTTTTTTAATCCACCCATAAATGAAACGAATGCAATGCAACACTCGAGGATAATAATTTTGTTAAATGAATCACAACTCTAGATTTCAGAAAATAAAGAACCATTATTTTTTTAACATAATTTATTTTCATTACAATGATATTGTACACCAAATATGTTGCAGAACACCAAGAACAAAACTACAAAAAAATCAGTTCTTAGGTGGACTTTGAAGTCAAGAAGGTAAAAAAAAAATACATGTGTTCAACTTCAACACAAAGTAAATCTAAATTGTAAAATTGTACTTTATTTATTTCTAATTCTACATGTATGGTGTGGAGAAGAAGATCAAAGATGAAAGTACAACCCCACCATAGGTATCTATATTATAAACAGGTTTCTGAATGTTTATGGTGTGGCCATGGAGGCATAAATTTGGTTCAGAAAACTACACTTTCTTTCTTTTTCTCTCTCTCTCTCTCTGCAGGACCAGCTGTGGAAGTAGTTATAAACAACTTGAAAAGGAGAAGGCAGTGAACAAACTTTGAGTTCTTCTCAGAAGTTTCTTCAATCACAATTGTGCGTAGTTATGGGAATGAAAAGATATTCAGAACATAGCAATGATCCATTTTTTGTTGCAGCTCACAACAACAGAAGAAGACAACAACAGCAATGCACACAACCAGACAATAATGGTGTCCCAGAAGAGACATGTGCACAACAAAACCATTCTCCAAAATTGGCTTCTTTCACTTCCCAAAATGTTCCACTTCTCACAACTATACCTTCTTTTGTTGCCTTGCTGCTCCTCGTTTCTTCAATTGCCCCAGCAATGTGCCACTCTCTGCAGGGTAACCACACTTTTTTTAGGCCACACCATGAGCTCCTCAACTTGAGAAGAGTCAGGGCTCACTTGAACAAGATTAACAAGCCCCCTGTCAAGACAATTCAGGCATGTTCCTTTTTTGATCCAGACACTGTTGTTTTCCTTTTTGATTCTCTGGTTTAACATGATGTTTTTGGGGTTTTGATTTTGTTATTTTGTTGCAGAGTCCAGATGGTGATTTGATTGATTGTGTGTTATCTCACCTGCAACCAGCTTTTGACCATCCTATGCTTAGAAATCACACAGCATTGGTAATTTCTCAATTGGATTGTTTTGTACATAACAACAATTAACTCTGATTAATTCAACTGCATGTTCTTGAATTCAATACCACTTTGAACAAAGCATGGTTTAAATGATTGAAAGTTTGAAGTTTTAGACATTGAATTTTGCAGGATCCACCAGAGAGGCCAAGGGGAAAAAACCAGACCAAAGTAGATAGGGAAAATGAGAGCTTTCAGGTGTGGAGTGATTCTGGTGAAACATGCCCAGAAGGAACTGTACCAATCAGAAGAACAACAGAGGAGGATATTCTGAGAGCAAGTTCTATCCGAAGATTTGGAAGAAAACCAAGAACTGTACGGAGAGACTCATCTGGCAGTGGTCATGAGGTTTGTGATTTGACCAAAAAAACACTGACATTTCCACTAACCAACAACGTTTGACACAGTAGTTTTTCCACTGTTCCTGTTTATCTCTCGTAAAAACCAAACCTTTATCCAAATAGTTTCTGTAATAAAAGTTTATGCAAATCATGTATATGAAATGAATCTCTAATCCTAATTAGACAAAATGCAGTCTTTTACTTTCAAAAGGGAATCTTTTTTTTCTTCTTTTTCATATCCTGTTTCAGAGTGCATTCATTGATGAATAGGGTTCTTTCATTTCCCGCTATTTTCCACCTCATAAAGAAAAAGAGAGACACTGCTTTTCCGTATTTGTCTACAGTTTGAACATGAGTTCCAAAAACAGCAGAGAACAGACAGTGAATGGACACCACTAGTAAAAGTTTGCCTCTTGCTTGCACCAAAAAGTAAAATCAAAATCATGACTTTGAAGAAGAGCCTCTCCTTGTTTCTTTCTTGGTTATTGGATACCAAGAATTTACCTTTCTCAACCGAAATTAACTAAAAAAAATGCCCTTTTGTTTGAAGCACTTGTTCATCGACATGAACCTTGATTTTTGAATTGCAGCATGCTGTTGTTTTTGTAAATGGTGAACAATACTATGGAGCAAGGGCAAGCATAAACGTGTGGGCACCAAGTGTGAGTGATGAATTTGAATTCAGCTTATCACAAATGTGGGTTATTGCTGGGTCCTTTGGTAAAGATCTGAACACCATAGAAGCTGGTTGGCAGGTATGTCCCCACTCTCTTAAATTATCGCTATCATCACCAAATATCTTACTTCTTCTCATGCACTATTTTTCAATCTTCTTTCTTTTCTTGAATAATAATTATAGCAAATGCATGCTTTTTTACTGTAATTACTTTAGGCTAGTAAGTAACAGGAATCCATGGTTTTCCTTTTCTTGATCTTGCTTCAGGTGAGTCCCCAACTGTATGGAGACAACTATCCAAGGTTCTTCACTTATTGGACAGTGAGTATCACACATTTAGATACCTAGATTTTATGAATTTTAACTCTAAGCTGAAATTTTGGTGATGTTATTTTGTTTAGTGTTCAAATTATATATGTTTTAAATGATTGAATACGAGTTTAGATATGATTTCAGGAGCTGAAATTAAAATTTGTCCATTTTTCCTAAATTTTGAATACATTTTAATTTTCAAATTTTAAAAATAAATGAAAATAATATTTTTATTTTAAATTTATCTATGTTAATTTTTCTGAACTTATTAAATAATATTTTATATTAATATTTGAGTTGAAATATATCAGGATGAATAAATAATTTAAATATTATCGTAAAATGTATTTGACAAATAAAAAATATTTAATGAAAAATGATAGTTTGACAAAGTTTTATTTAATAAATTTTGACAAACAATCAATTTTGATAAAATATATTCCAAAATTTAATTATTTTATTTTTCTAACTTTCATAAAAAATTAAAAAATTAATCTATTTAGTAATTTTGTCAACAAAATAATTGTCAAAAAATTATTAATATAACTAGGTAAAGAAATATTCATTCACTTTTTAAATTTAAAACTAAACTATATTAAAATTTAAGAAAAATGTACAAATTTTAATTTCGAATGGTAAAATCATATTTAACTCTATATTAAATTAAAGATTCATCAAAATAACATTAACAAAAATTCAAGATAGAATATGAAATTTGTTTTTGTTGTTTTTACCTTGTAGCTCACTGATATACATGTTGTGTAACAGACAGATGCATATCAAACAACTGGGTGTTACAATTTACTCTGTTCAGGCTTCATTCAAACCAACAATAGGGTAGCAATAGGAGCAGCAATCTCTCCAAGATCTGCTTACAACAGAAGACAGTTTGATATTAGCTTAATGATTTGGAAGGTCAGTGTTTCTTTTCTTTTGTCTTTCAACTAATCAATGTTTACTTTCTTATCTATATTCATCACTTTAATACTTTAATTAATGCATTTTAGTCAAACTCAAACACTAACTTAATGAATCTTTTTAGTATTATTTACAAGAAATTATAACACTTTAAGATGAAATTGATGGGTTACTCTATTCTTCTATTCAATTCAACAACAACTAAGGACAAAAAAGCAATAATCTCTTTTCTTTGCTTAACTCACAAGGTTTACTTGATTTATTATTTGAAATTTGCTTCTTCTTTTTTTCTTACCAACATATCTTAGGTAGCTTATTTAAATAACTCCAATTAGGAATCATAATACGGTCAAGCAATAACACATTGTTCTATTTTATTTCCAAACAGTAATTTATATTTTATTTTATTATATTTACACAAATAATATATTTTTATTGTGTTAGTCCAGAATTTGATTATTAAGAAATTAAATTTTAAACATATTTTTGGTATATCTGATAAAAAAAATCAAAAACATATGAATAAAAAAAAGTTCAGAATTTCGTTTTCTAAAAACTCAATTCTGAACTAGTACACTAAAAAATTGTTATTTACCTGAATAAAATATATAATGTACCATCTTAAAAAAAAGGGAGGGGACAGTGGCATTTGTGTGAAAATTTTTGTTTAATTGATTTAGTTTTTTGTATTTTTTTTTTCCCTTTTGAGTTTGTGTAAATGTGATTGTTATTGTTATTTAAAATGGAAGATTCCATTAGTTACTTAGATGGGGGTGGACTTTATCTATGTCTTTTCCTTTCCTTTTATAAAGTTATGTATCTCATGCCTAATTTGCTTTTATTGTGGTCTTACCCAACAAACAAAAGCTACACACTTTACCATGATGCTTCTTTTTCTGGTTTCTACTTTTATCCAATAATGTCAATAATTATAAACTACAATACTTTAACCTATGACATATAGAGTTTTCGTCAATGTGTTGCTCCTAAGGGAGCACTAATGGTTACTTAAAGCTATAGATATTGTATAACAAAAAGAATAAATTAGGGTTGCCATATTTTTTTAAAATGAAAAATATTGTTATTTTATTGAAATATATTATGTATCATGATTTATATATTAAACCAATTTATTTAAAGATTAAAATCAGTTTTTGTGAGTGGGACTTAACTTGTAAAGTTTTGGATTTAAATTACTTTTTAATATATTTTTATTTCTTTAATCAAACCGAAGTCTCCATTCGAATTGGCAGGATCGTGCATTTGTACACCCCTAATTTAAAATTACTATTGCTTATTCTAAGTTGAAAGCTAAAGATGAAAAAACATTTCAATTAAACATATAACAACTGCTTAAAGTAAAATGAAATTTGGAGAAAATACTTTTTAATTTTGAAAAATATATGCTTTTAGAGATCTATGTTGTTTTAGTTTTGTTGTGGTTTAGCTACCCGACAAAGATATTTTTATCACTTCCCATGTAAAAAGCAAGGAAGGATCCAAATTAAAGTAACACTGCCCCGATGGGAAATTGCTTCCTTAAGATTCTTCCACTTTTTCTTTTCTATTTTGATTCTCTTCTCTCTAAATGTACCCTCCAAAGTTATTTGAAAGCTTTTCAATTCATTTATTGAAAGTTAGACACAAATTAGGCACTCTTTCCATTAATAAAAAAAAAACTTTGTTATTTATTTTAACTAATCTTTTTTTTAAAAATGAATTTTAAGTTTAATTAAATCTTATAAAATTAATTTGCAAACTAAAATTCGTATTTATAGAAAGAAAAAAATAATTAGAATATTTGTCCTCTTATTGATTAGAAATGAGTATAAATAATCAAGTCGTTGGATTATATTGAACTCTCTAATTTATGTACAACATAATTAGTAAAAATTAATTATCTAATTACAGAAAATCAATTAATTTTATTATAAGAGAATGGTTTAATAACATGCAATCAATTAAATTAATTACATGATAATAATTTGTATTCTATTATATTCTGTAAATTTGTTTTATCTTTAGTCGATATTTTCAACTTTGATAGCTGAAAGGGTTTGTGTGTATAGGATCCAAAGCATGGACATTGGTGGTTGGAGTTTGGATCAGGAGTACTAGTGGGGTATTGGCCAGCAAACATGTTCAGTCACTTGAGGAGTCATGCAAGTATGGTGCAGTTCGGAGGAGAAATAGTGAACAGTCGTTCAAGGGGTTACCACACTGCCACACAAATGGGGAGTGGCCATTTTGCCGAAGAAGGGTTCAGAAAATCAGCATATTTTAGAAACTTGCAAGTCGTTGATTGGGACAATAGCTTGCTTCCTCTTAGAAACATTCATCATTTGGCTGATCATTCCAATTGCTACAACATTAGGCAAGGAACCAGCAATGTTTGGGGAACTTACTTTTACTATGGAGGTCCTGGAAGAAATGTCAGATGCCCATGAACAAAAAAGATAAAATAGCATCCAATATAGATTAGACTTTTCTCTCTCATGTCTATGTCTATCTTGTTCCATTTTTCTTATATTGGATTATTGATTTGTTCCTTATATATATAAAAATATCGGTGTTTACTGTTTTGGGTCTATACATCAAAATTGTATAAATTTTTTTTATGGGTTTCTTCAAAGAAATTTATAAGGAAAATTATGTGTGATCAAAGTCAAACTCACTTTAAGAGTTTAGTATTAAAATCGGGGAGTATTGTTGACGATTAAGATAGTTATATCTTTTTCCTATTTTATATTCAAATGCAAGATAAAGGTGGTGTAGTGCGTGTATGTAGGAAGAAGATAAACTTACGTACTTTAGCAACTTTACATTTAGATTAGACATTCAAAATGTGGTTAGTTTCAAAATATCATTTTGGTTACATCCTTCAATGCCTTGCATGCATTTTGGGTAGCATAGATGACATGTGGTGGAAGTGTGGAGTAGTTTACTGTGGATACTTCCATCATTTGTAGCATTGCATGTGGTGGAACAGAAAAAACGATGAGCATCTCCAAGACTTGCAAATGAAGCTTCCGTGCTTTGTTTTTCGAATTTCAAACCCTAAAATCTAAAGGAATGAAAAAAAATATATACTCTCTGCATTGCACATGCTACTTTGGTATTTATTATTATTATTATTATTATTATTATTATTATTATTAGTAGTAGTAGTAGTAATCACTAACACAAAAAGTGCCTATAACGTATGTTATTTTTAGCTTTTGATGTCTGCAAAAATATCGACGTCATATATGGTGACGTTAAAATTAACGTCTGAAAAAAAAATTGATGTTAGCTAACGTCGGAAAATAGGAGCCCAACGTCCCTTTACGTCTGTTTGATCCGCACTCGACGTTCAACTCGCTCCAACAAGAGGGAAAAAAAATACTCAAATTGACGTTTGTCCTTGCACTGACAAACATCAAGGGATGTCGGGCAGTGCTACAGCCGACGTCCCTTGACATCTATCAGTGCAAGGACAGACGTCAATTTTAACAGTTTTTTTTTTTTAAATCTTGGTTGTATTTACATATTCCCACTCCTGAAAAACAGAAAATTCCTAGAACATAGTTAATATTATATTCCAGCAACGTGGTAATTTTAACTCATAATTGTAAAGTGTTCTAAACTTTTACAATTACCACAAAACTAAAACTTTCATCAAGAAATGGTTCTACAAAGATTTTAAAATAAAATTCTAATGTTCTAGGGCCTAACTCCATTGTTCCAATAAATATGTTGTCCACTCCTGTCTCAGTGTTTGGATAGTGTCTTCCGATAAAGGTGATGAATTCTTGAAGCGCTGAAAAGATAATACAAATTCATTATGCATGAATATGATTGTTTGAAGTTTGATATGATTTATAATATCTTAAAGTCAGATACCCCATTTTCATACTCTTCACTGATACGACGTTCATTCATCCAGCTTCGATCCATACTATTTTCATAAAAAACTTCATCAATCTCAAATTTTTAATTCTCACAAGGTAAGGCCCAACCCATTCGAAAATTTTTTTTTCATACTTTTCTAACACTATATGAAGAAGTCAAACATCATAAATGACAAAATTTTGAGAGCATTTCGCATTGGTCTCTGAAGTACATGAAATGAAAGAGATCTGTAAAACCCTTTTTTTTTATCCTAAAATTTAAAGGGGCCTAGCCCTATCTGTTGGGCCTAAGGACTGACCCTTAAGGTGTCCAAAGCCCCTAAGGCAGCCTAACTCCTCTCTTTTCTGCCATTCTAAGTTTGTTTTTGTGGTTTCTGTTAGGGTTCACCAGTAACCCTATTATTCTCTCTGTTTCGAGGGCTCGCCTAAGCGAACGTCACTCGCTTGAGCGAGAGCAGTCTCGCCTAAGCGAGTTGGGCTAGCTTGAGCGAGACATCGACGTGCTCCCTGTTGTAGTCTCGCCTAAGCGAGAGTAGGTAGCTTGAGCGAGGGGTTTCTCTCGCCTGAGCGAGGACTCTTTAGCTTGAGCGAGATTTGCCATTTCTAAGTGTGTGTGTGCGTGTATATATATATATATATATATATATATATATATATATATATATATATATGTCTCACAGGTG
>Ga0214545_1009389_pt1 | contig 14935 bp, 7 predicted proteins | sample CNSS4metaG_FD_160064 | JGI IMG/M metagenome (GOLD analysis project Ga0214545, IMG submission 160064) | Root nodule microbial communities from cowpea collected in UCLA plant growth center, Los Angeles, California, USA - CNSS4 | ecosystem: Host-associated > Plants > Roots > Nodule | place: USA... | reverse complement strand
TATTTGTGATAACTTGTTGGTCTGATGCGAATCAATACTGCAGCATGCAGAATTGCATATCCCCAAGTAGTCATTGGAAGATTAGCTTTCATAAGTAAAGGTCTTGCAATCAATTTTAGACGTTTTACCAATGATTTTACAAGTCCATTTTGAGTATGAACATGTGCTACTACATGTTCAACTTCAATTCCAATTGACATACAATACTCATTAAAAGCATGAGATGTAAATTCACCAGCATTATCAAGACAAATTTTTTTAATTGGATAATCTGGGAAGTGGGCTCTTAACTTGATCAATTGTGCTAATAACTTAGCAAATGCTTGATTTCGAGTTGATAGTAAACAAATATGTGACCATATAGTGGACGCATCAATTAATACCATGAAATATCTAAATGATTCACATGGTGGGTGTATTGGACCACAAATATCACCTTGTATTCGTTCTAAAAATGAGATTGACTCATTTCTAATTTTTTCTGGTGATGGTCTTATTATTAACTTTCCCTACGAACATGCAGTACATGAGAAATCATTGGACTGAAGAAGTTTTTGACTTTTAAGGGGATGTCCACATGAGTTTTCAGCTATTTTTTGCATCATGATATATCGAGGATGACCCAACCGATCATGCCAAACAAGAAATTATTTCATTCTTATTTCTAAGCTTCTGGCTTACAATAACATGCATCTCAATTGCATTAATATATGTGTAGTACAAGCCATAAGAGAAGGCTAATAATTTCTCCAATATACATTTTTTATTTGACTCAATTCGAGTGATATAAAGATATTCAATATCTCCTTCATTATTTGTCTCAATATGATATCCATTTAGACGAATATCCTTGAAACTTAATAAGTTTCTATTGGACTTAGGAGAATAAAATGCATTTTTAATATGCAATCTTGTACCTCTTGGTAGAAGTATACTAGCTCTTCTAAAGCCTTCAATTATATTTGTAGTACCAGAAATAGTACTAACATTGACTTCTCGCATTACCAAACAAGAGAAAAATTTATTACTCTTGAGAATTGTATGAGTTGTTGCACTATCAGCATGGCACAGATCCTCCTATTGGTGTTAATGCCAATATTCATTCTCTATATAAACATAAATATCAATATTAGAGATTACTTTGTAAGAGGAGAAGAAAAAAATAAAAATAGAGGATTTTATTCATAAAAACATAAAAACTTATACATAAAAAAAGCAACATGAATTAAATATAAAACATTGTCTTAAAATTTAATAACATAATATAAAATAAATAAAACTATTTTCTAACACTCCCATCACCAATAAGGTGATTAATGCTTCCGTTGGGTTTAGAAAAGAAATCACCAATATCGAGATGAGTAGTATCCATATGGCCATAATCAGAATCACCATCTTCATAAGCAAAATGTGTTTCTTTGTTCTTTTCGTTATTTGTAAGATGCTTTGGTGTACAATAAGTACAACTCAAATGACTTTTACCACTGTAATGATAATATAACTTTGATCATTTTTTTTGTCAATATTTTCACATTTTCCTTTTCTATTTTTCATAATATTATGCCACTTCTGGTGACAAAAATGTGTCTTTGAAATTTTCTTTATAACCATGTCCATAATTAATATCACGACCACGATCATGAAAATATAAATCAAATGTTGCTGCATTCACTTTTGGGAATGGAGCAGAACCAAGAACCTATTGGACATACTTCATGATTTTCTATCAAAAGCTCATTGCTTTGTTCAGCCATACAAATGCATGAAATAAATTCATAATATTATTGCTGCATTCACTTCTGGGAATGGAGCAGATTAGGCGGATCTCATGATTTTTCATCAAAAGCTTTATTGCTTTGTCCAGCCATACAAAGGTATGAAATAAATTCATAATATTTGTGAAATCTCTATTCACAATATTGTTCTCGTAGGAACAAATTAGTTGCTCAAAAATGCTTTATTTCTTTCTTTAATAGCATCACCCAGACCCTTCGCATCTAGATGAATTTCAGCATATAAAATCCATGATAAATAATTCTTCCTCGAAATATCAAAGGTCGCAAATTCAAGCTTTGCAAGATTTGACATGTTTTAGAACTAGCCATAAAATATTAATATAATCAAATTTCATGTATGAAATTACTGAAATCAAATAATAATAATAATAATAATAATAATAAGACAGAGAAGAAGAAAAAAATCAAACAATTATCATCACAAAAAAAATATAAGATAAAGTTTGTGAATGAGAAAAAGATTAGAAAGAACCCCGGTTAAGGAATGTAGAGCGTTGTTCTTAGGGAGAAAAAAAATGCCTTCACGTTCAGTTGGATAACCCTCGTGATGATAACGTGTTATAAAATAAAGGTAATAAGAGAAAGAGAGAGAGAGAGAGAGAGAGAGAGAGAGAGAGAGAGAGAGAGAGAGAGAGAGAGAGAGAGAGAAAAGGAGAGGGAGAATAGAGAATGAGAGAGTAGGGAGTAGCTTCTGTTTGTATGTATGTCTTATTACTGATAGGACGAGTCTTATTTATAGATACAACATGGTAACCCAGAAAGGATATAAAATCAAATAGTAAATACAAAATATTACATAAAGAGTGATGAATTATATGATTATCAATCATATGAGTAATTGTAAATCAATGGACGACCATTAATTCATAACACTTAACACTTTAATTTTCAACTAATATCCTTATAAGAATGTTTGGTAAAATAAGTGCATACTTTCATTGCACTATTCTATAATAATAAATAATGAGTCGTGTTACTTACCTTTATTGTACTATAATAAATGGAAAATTATTTTTTAACAAACTTTTGTTGACAAACTTTTGACAGTGTATACTTGACAGCGCCTCAATGAATTAAAGAAATGTTTGATGTGATTTGGAAAGAGAAGAAAAAGCTTTATTGTGTGCTAAAAAGCTAACTTTATAAAAAAAAGTTTGTCAAAGTATCATAGTCCATAATAAATATAGGAAAAAATATGCTTTTTGTCCCTCAAGTTTGTCCTAAATTTGGAAATGGTCCATGTTCAAAACTTGGTCATTGTTTGGTTTCTCTACTTTTAAAGTCATTGTTTTTAGTCCTTATTTTTGGACCACATTAAAAACAACAAATGGCATACCATGTCTTATTTAAATTTTTTTATAAAAAAAAACTAGCGTTGGGACGAAAAATGAAAAAAAAATGTTTTTGGACCCTGAAGTTTGAACTTAATTTGAAAATGGTCCCAGGTTGAAACATGATCATTGTTTGGCCGTTGCAAATTGAATAATAATTATATAATAATAATAATACAATCCTAATAATAATATTAAAATAAATAATAATATTATAACTATCACTAGTGCAAAATGAGTTGTTTATACCTATATATTATACCTGTTCAAATTTATTAGGTATAAAAAAGAGAGACCATAATAATTTTATGAATAATATGAGTTCTTTTATTCCCGTTGGACCTAAAATAAGTATAAAAAGTAATTTAGTGATATTTTTACACTATTAAATAAGACTTTCTATAATTGTTGTAAGTATAATAGGCATAGAAAATTCGATTTTTCTCTTATCCGTCCCGCTTCTCAGTCATGTTTCATGCTTTATTGTGTGTTCGCTTCTCCAAACTTTCCCTTTTTTTTGTTCTTTTCCATTTACTCCCCACTATGGGTCTCATTCCATTCGTCTAGTGTTCGTATGATGCTGCTAAGGTCTGTTCGCGTTTGCCGTTTGGTTCGTCGTTCGCCGTTCACCATTCGTCGTTCGCCATTCGTCGTTCATCGTTCGCCATTCGTCGTTCGCATTCATGTTCTGTCATTATCTTCTCCATTCTCCTTTCCTTCATCATTTGCGTTCGCTCCTCCATTAGAGTTGATCTCCTCTGTTCACGTTCGTGTTTCGCACCTCCATTGCTGTCACGTTCAGGCAATATCACTATTCTCCTATTGTTTGTTGGTTTGCTGCTTTTGCTATGTTTGATGATCCCATTTCCCCTATTTTTGCTAGGTTAGGTTGTTTCTGCAAAGATTTTAAGGTAGGTTAGTCATTACCAATAAGTATTTGGTGCTTTGCAATATTTATTTCAGGTTTATACAATAATTCATATTGAAATCAATAATTTATACAAACCTAAGCCAACTCCTCTAATAAATAACTTGGTTTTTGTCTCCTCAAAATATTTAAAAGTCATGGTTGTAGAAATGCATGTTGTTATTCCATATATGTTCTAGAGAGTGGCCATGGTTTTGTTATTCTTGATGAACTTGTAAATGGAGATATCTAAAGGAATGGGATTCTTTTCATTTCTCAGCCATGCCCGAGCTGCAAAATATATAGGAAAGTCTATATTAGAAGGAATCATATAATAACATTTAGGAATTTCAACACAAGCAACCTCTTATTTAGTAAAACAAGGTCCAGTAAAAAACTTGAAATGAAACATATAACTTGTTGACTCATGTTTTTTGCAGTTGTCCATTTTATTTTATTTTGGGCTATTAGATAACAATTGCCAATTTACACTGATGTGAAAGCATTGTCGAGATATGGCTATGTAGGTAGTATTTCAAAACTTATAATGCTTTTCATGTTGGGTAAAATTATAGTGTCAAGTGCCAAATTGTTTAGCCACATATTAATTTTCCAGCAACTGATTGATTGAGATAATATTTTATTTCATATTTCTATCATTTTACACTTCTGCAAGCCAATTATGTGTAATGATCATAGAGATATTATTTTCCAAGTATGTTTTAAATTCTCAGACCATTGCTCGGCTCATTCTTTCTATGGTTGAGGTGACGCATAAATAAAAGACTTTTTCTCTGTTATGCTATGTTATCTATGATATTTTCAAGAACTAATGTATTTGAAATTCAATTTTCAGGAGATACTTAGTTCTTATAATACATCATGCAGGGTTCGTGCTTTTGATTTAATTCTAAACCTTGGGGTTCATGCATATCTCCTAGAACCGATAGTTGCTAATGATGCTTCTACTATAGAAGAAGAATATTCTCAAGAATCCTATTATGATAATGACATTACAGTTAGGATGCAACATTTTTTTAGTGAATTGAAAATATAAGAATATAAGGCAAGTTTACATTGTTTTCTTGCCATTATTGAGATTGGGAATTTGTTTTTCTTTAGTTTATGTTTTAAGAGTTAGATAGCTATTCTAGATGGATTTGTTGTGATATTAATATGTGCTAGAAATTGCATAGAACACCAGTTGGACTTTCAAGTGTTGTGTTATAGAATATTTTGTATGGTAAGAAATACAACTTTTTTTTTATCACATTTGTCAAATGTTTCTAGATGATTTTTCCATCTGAATAATTAAGTTCTACTTCTGAATTCAATGATGACATTATAATACATTCAAAGGTAGACTTTTAGAGTATGATAGATACATTCATAACCACGTGCATATAAATGCACATCAAGAAAATTGTTTTTGTTCAATATTGCGTAGAAGTATATGTCAAAGCTTATATGATCTTGTACTCTAGTGTCTTATAACATAAATTAGGATTTGGATGCTTACATTCCTAATACTGTTAAGATGTAGACAAAAGACATTGTACAGAGGGATTCACTGTCGTGTACATGTCCATTTAGACTACTAAATTGTCAGGATAACTGCATTAACTAAAAATATGAACATTTAAATTCTTTGAACGTACATGTGCCATTGGTTAGTTCTTCCATCTTGTACACATTATAACTAAATAATATCACCTGAAGATGTTCTATTTAGTATATTCTTTTAAATTTGTAGAGTAGAACTTGAGGGCTAACACTTTTGAATGTGGAATAAATTAAAGGGTAATTGTTGTAGTCCCTGGTGGTACCTAATGCTTGATATACTTGTAAGGTAGTGGAGTACTGTTGAAATAATCATTGTCTTTAATAACTAGAAAAATATGTTTTTGAGGTAGTGTTCACGTATTGGAGTGGGTTTGCATTTGTTTCAAACTGGTTGGTTCAGCTTAGGTGGATAAAGAAAACGTTTTTATCATCTATTTCATATGAATGTTCTTAAGATAATTATGTTATCTGTCTATCTGTTTTTTCCATTTTTCAAGCATAATGGCTTAATCATGATGTTGTCATAAATTATCATTTATGCTGATGAATTGCTTTATACAGTCTGAAGAAAAAGATGCATCTGTTCGGGCATCTGCTCTCAGCTATTTGTTGTATTTTGTTTGTGATAGAGGAAAGATCTGGAGAAACCGTTTAGTAGGGCTTGATATAAAGGTGAGAAATAATTCCCTACTCTCCTATTTGATTCTATTTGTATTTCATGGAAATTTCATTTTTATTTCATAGCACATTCTGCTGGCTAAATATTTTTCTTCTTTTTTGGGAGGTTGGACAGGGTGTCAGTGGAAAGGATTCCTACTAATTATTGAACTTTGGAATTTAATGTAGATCTATAGAAGTTAAGTCTTCTATTTAAGGTAGTGAAAGAATGGTGATGGGGGATGTTTTATTAAGCAAAAAAGCGAGTAAAAGTTTAATAATTAATATTTTTCAGACTAAACTAGATAAAATTAAAAATAGTGTCACAGAAGGAAGTTGAGCCTGTTTCAAACATCTTTTTAAACCAAATGGTCATGTTGCTACTTCTAGAACTGAAAACTGACGTTTTCTGTGGTTGAATTGCAAGGAGAGCATTTCACTAATGCTATTCTTATAAATGTCAACTTTCTTCTCTAAGTCTCTTCTTTGTCACCTGTCCCTTTTACTTTCATATTCTCATGCTACCTTATTTCTTTCATTCCCTTTATTCCTTGTTATGAGCCATAGCCATCTATTGGGAACAAGTGATTGGTGCTAGTTTTCTCATAGTTGCTATCCTAGAATATGCGTCTTCATTGTCTCACTTTGATTTTCACCATTGTTAGAATATAATCAGTGGTTATAGATTTCTTGGAAATTAACCATTACATAATCTTGGAAATTAGGATGATTGATTCCTAATTATTACGTGTCGCAATTGATTCTGTTCAATAGCATAAATACATATTGTGTGGTCTACATTAAACACATAATACATTCAAAACATATACAATTCTATATATAACCAATTTTTGGTGCCTTGGTATTAGTCACTCTATCATCTCCTTGGTTGAACAATTGTTGTATATATTTTTTTTAACCCCCCATGAATGATTTTGTAAGGTTGAACGCTTGAAAAACTTTCAGTGTTTAGGTTTAGGTGAACGTACCTAACTAGCATCAACTTTGTTTTTCTGGAATTGTTGAGTAGCTTGCAACTTAATGCTATTGGATTATGTTTTAGAATTTCTATGAGGAGCTAAAACAAACAAACTATAAGGTTGTAGTACTTTGGTTTCTGTAATGTAGATGTTCTTTAGTTATTCAGTACTTTCTTGTCTTCCATTAAGACAGTTTGTTTCCCATTTGGGCACTTAAGTCTGTGTGCAAGCTATATGGTTTTAAGCATGTCAGCCATACAGGAATTTCTAAACCCTAGGTGTTGTATCTTGAGTTATTAATGCATAGCTATTTGCTTACTGCTTTACGTCACTGATAGGTTCTGAAGGCACTTGTAAGAATCAGTAGGGAGAACTCTTGGGCAGAATTAGTTCACTGAAAGCTTATTTCCATGTTGACCAATATGTTTTATGAAGTTTCTGAAGTTGCTGCATCTGTACACGGTAAACCAACGTTTTTTGTGGATCAACTTGATCCTATCGGTGGAGTTCAATTTATTTTTATTAAGGTGTGTTTATATCTTTTTTCCAGTTGAGTTTATTATTACTGATACTTTTCCCCCTTTTTACCAACAATACTATTTTGTATCATTATTGTATCCTTGCTGCACAAATAAGGCCTAACATGTTATGGGTTGGCCACTTAAATTAATTGTCTTTTCAATCTGTTGAGAAACAAGTATATTATGGGTGATCTATGATGTTCATTATTTTGCAGTATTCAACACATCCATTATCTTGAAATAACAAAACTAGTATTGGAAATGGTGTAGTTGCCTACTCTAGATCATGTAATTGGTTTTAGGAGTATGAAAGAGTATCGGAGAGTTATAAGTAAAATGATTGTGAAAAAACTAGAGATAAAGATTGTGAGGTTGGTTGACATGATGGGTTAATGGCACAGAAAGATGTGATTGTGAAAATGCAGATGCAAGGTAATCACCACTATAAAGTTTATTGATTAAGAAATTTGATTTTTGGTACAACTTATAAATGATAATGAACCAAGACATAATTTGCAGGACAAGACCTCTACGCAAAAAGGAAATTATTTTCTGTGAAAATTGGTCTGTCATGCACAAAAACTTAATGGTAAATGGTTTTTCTAGGATCTGGAGTTGATGTTTACACATCCTCTGGTGGTTGTGGACTTTAACCAATGATTGCAATGGGCTAGATTCATTTAGTCATTGTCGTGTTGCTTGATTTGGGGACTTTTAAGCTTTCATCAATTTGTCATTAGGGTTGTGATTGGTTGATCCTACACAACCTGTTTGGATACACACTTAGAAATGAGCATCTCAACTTGAAAAAAAATTATATTATACCATGAGGCACATGCATAGAATCATATCCGTAAACATTGTTGACTCATGGGATATGGTAATATGTACAATTTCTAAATCACATATTAAGTATTTATCATTAAAAGATTGTTGACTCAACTATTCATAGTGTAGATTTTCAATGACGCATCTCCAATGGATCAAGGAGTCTTGAAGGAAGTTCGTGAGCAATGGGCTTCGTTTCTTTAAGTGTTTATATAAGATGATGTTAGGTGTTTTATGACTTATAGAGTAATTCGGTTTGGAGTAGTATTATATTTTATATAAACATTAGATTCTATTTCATGTAAATATTAGATTAAATGAGATTTGTTTCTGGATGTTTTGGATAATTATATACAGGTTTGGTATGTGGTAGGAAGCATAAACATTTTTTCTTAAAAAAATAAAAAATCACTTTTTATACCGGTTGAGGTCATACTTGGTGTAAAATGTGTAATTTTTTATACCGGTTGGAACCATAATTGGGTATAGTAAATCGTTTCTTCTTATATAACTTTTCTTTTCCAAGAGAACTTTCTATACCGGTTTTAGAAATGGTATAAAAAATAATTTTTTTTATACCTGTCATGTAACCGATATAGAAAGATCAAACATTCTATACCACCTGCATCTATACCGTTGCTAGAACTGGTATAAAAGACCTTTTTTAACCGGTATAAAAAGCCTATTTTACACTAGTGTATTATTAATATTAATATTAATAATAATTATATAATAATATATCAATAATAATATTAATAATAATTAATAATATTATTATTTATTATTAATATTATTATTAATAATTTGTAATAATAATAATATTAATATTATTAATAATATAATTATATTACTGATATATAATTATTAATAGTATTATTAATATATGAAAATATTATTATTAATAATTATATAATAATATTATTATCATATAATAATAATAATATTATTATTATTATTATTATTAATAGTAGTATTATTATTATATTTTAACAATGATGTTGCATGTACAGAGACCAAATAGTGACCAAGTTTCAACCAGGGACCATTTCCAAATTAAGTTCAAACTTCAGGGATCAAAAACATATATTAAAACAAAAGTAAAAAATTTGCTTAAGAAGTCAAGTACAATTTCTTTGTCAAGAAGTTATCATGTCTCTCACACTTTCAAGTGATTTGCAAGTTGCAACCTTTCTTCTTCCTGTTTAGCTTCCACAATTCTCCAAAGGAGCTTACACACAACACAAATACTTTGGCAACTTTTCTTAGTTAATACACTACAACCTAGTAAACAAATTTCATTATCATGTTATTAATATTCTCACCTTAACCTTCAATTCATGAAAGATTGGCTTATTTTTTGAATTTATTTTTATCAATGATACATAGGGTGAGGACATATTCATCATTATGGGAAAATAATCTACAATTGATGCATATTTTTATCAATGATATATAAAGTTTTTTCAAGGAAGTCATATCATTTTGTGAGAAGCACGAAATCAATGTTCTTGAGATGACTACCTTGTATATTCCTAGAAGATGTCAACTCAGAAATATGCTGATAACATTACAACTGAACATTATTATCATATTAATTTGTTCATTGTTACACTTGGTACTCACTTGCATGAGCTTAATAATAGATTTTGTGTTAATATGGTGGAGTTATACTTACTTTGAGTGCAATTCTAGATCCAAAAGGGCTTTGCAAATCATTCAATTTAGAGAAATTTTGTGAATTGACAATATAGTTTTATGTTGATGATTTTACATAACAGGAAAGATGCATCTTAGAATACAAGTTGCATCTTGATGTTCCATTTCATTCTGAATTGAGAAATCTATCAACAATTTTTGAACTATGTCAAGGAGATTGATAAAAACAAGAAAATATTTGACTTATCTATTGATTGATCGTTTAATTCGATTAGTATTAACTTTACATGTTTCAACTGCTACAACGAAAAAACCTTTTTCAGCTATGTAGATTGTGAAAAATAGACTCAGAAACAAGATGAAAGATGAATTTTTAACTGATTGTTTGATTATCTACATTGAGAGAATGATTGTTTAGAAATTTCATACATATTATATTATTGATGAATTTTATGACATGAATTTCTAGACGATTATTTGATCATCTACATTGAAAGAATGATTTTTGAGAAATTTGATACATATTTTATTATTGATGAAGTTTATGACATGAAGGAAACACAACTTAATAAAATGTAACATGTACTTATTTATTAAATTTTATTTCCTTCCGACCTCTTTTCTTGAATTTGTGATCCCTTCTTGAATTTATGATCCGTCCCTTGGCTACGACCAAATCCAACTCTACCGTGCAGAAGACACCACCTAGCATAGACTTTAACATTGCTATGAATACTTTGAATACTCGACATGATTTTTTTATTATTTTAAACGTAAATAAATTTAGGAGAAATAATATTCACATTAAGTGAATTTAAGGAATTTAACCATGAATAAATGATAATAATCCTATGATTAAAAAGAAAATATGAGTATTAAATAAGGGTAGGGTAAATAAATGAAAAATTAAGCTGATTATTTTTATAAAAGAATTGTATTCCGGCATAAAATACCTTTCCGTAATATTTAAAAATTTGCATGTAAATAGATGAATCACCCAAGGTCCAAAATTTGTATGCCTACTTACATATAAATAATTATTCATAAATAACTAAAAATAATTATTTTTAAGTAATTAATGTGCACAAGGGATCTTGACTAGGGATGTCAAAAAAATCTGTACCCGCGGGTATCTGCGGATAAAACCCGCAACGGATAGAAAATAGATATTAAAAATGGATACTCGCTACCCGCGGGTACGGATATTTTTGATACCCACATGTTAATGGGGCGGGTATGGGTATCATAGTATCTGTACCCGTGGATGAAGTTAGTAATTGGACAACATGAAACTTTATACAATGTTGTAAGATGTGGGCATTGATGAAGTTAGTAATTTCTTTAATATTTCATTCAAAAATAAACTACAAAATAAATTGTTAGTGATCCAAGCACTAATTATGGTTGATTATACAGAGTTTTCTAGCTTGATTATCATAGAGTTTTCTTTACTATGTCTCTGAATTTTTTCGATTAAATTATGATAAATTATATGAAAAAAAAAATCAAATTCTTTACATGTTTCGAAACATGGTATCCATAATCCAATTGTTAAATTAACTGAGCCATTTCTTAAAGGGCAAAAGAATTACATTAGGAGTTTGATATTAATTATATAGAATGTAATAAAGAAAACATTCTCAAATATGAGAATATCTAACAAGTAAAAGAGATGAAATTAGAAAAAATAATTTAAAATATGATCCACATTAAATACAACTTCAAAACTATAAACTTTTAATGTATTATTTTGGCTCTCCAAAAATATTAGTCAAGATTAGGGATGTCAACGGGACGGGTAGGGTACGGGTAATAGCTCCCATGTACCCTACTTGCTGGATAAATATTTGCCCCGTACTCGTACCTTTATCCGTCGGGTATTCGTTATGCGGGTACCTGCCTATTTTTTTCATATAATTTATCATAATTTAATCGAAAAAATTCAGAGACATAGTAGAGAAAACTCTATGATAATCAAGCTAGAAAACTCTGTATAATCAAGCCACAATTAGAAAATAGTTATGAAAAAACACATAGTACATTTCCACATTCATAAAAAATGAATATATAAAATTTCATGGAAAAAAATTAATGTTAACTATGAAATTAATATTTCATAGATAAGATAGAGTTACTTTTTCTTTCAAGAAGTTAGAGAAAGTTATGATTCTAATTATTAGAATCAATACCAAAGATATTATGTCAATAATATTATCCCAATATCTTTGGTATTATGCCCGTGTATTATTTCTCATGTGTGCAGCCATCATTATCAATTATTTCCTATATTGTTTATTGTATTCAATGATGACTTTATAATAGAGATTATGAGTGTACTGTATTGTGTTTATATAAACACAACATCTGTATTACAAAAGCATTGCAATATTTCTCCATTTTATCTTTTTTCGTTTCAAAGCTCTTAAGCTTGAAGGCTCTCGATCCAATCATGTCTTCCGTAGCCAACACAAATCACAAAAATGACCTACCCACAAATGTTTCTATCAGGTTGGACAGAGATAACTATCTCCTATGGAAGTCACTAGTTCTTCCATTGATAAGAACGTTGCAAACTTGATGGCTACAAACTAGGAATAAAAAAAATGCCCATAGCTGTTTGTCACTACAAGTGACAAAACTCAGAAAACCAATCCTGACTATGAAGAGTGGATTGCACATGATCAAACTCTCCTAGGGTGGCTAAGAAATTCAATGGCCATTGATATTGCAACATAGTTGTTGCATTGTGAAACCTCCGAGGAACTTTTGGATGAAGCTCAAAGCCTAGTAGGTGCACATACCAAATCAAGGACAATCTACCTCAAGTTAGAATTTCACAACACTTGCAAAGGAGAAATGAAGATGGATCAATATCTTCTCAAAATGAAGAACCTTGCTGATAAATTAAAGTTGGCAGGATCACCAATCTCCAACTTAGATTTGATGATTCAAATGCTAAATGGACTGGATGCTAATTACAATCCGGTGGTGGTTAAATTATCTGATCAAATCAACCTTAGTTGGGTTAATCTATAAGCCCAACTATTGGCTTTTGAAAGAAAAATAGAATAGTTGAATAGTTTCAATAATCTTTCAATGAATTCTTCAGCAAACCTTGCAACTAAAACTGATTTCAGAAACAATAAACCAGGGACACAAGGTAATTGGAGGGGCTCAAACTTTAGAGGAGGTAAAGGAAGAGGTAGCTCTAAACCCATATGTCAAGTATGTAATAAGATCGGACATATAGAAGTAAATTGCTTTTATCGTTATGATAAGTCAAACACAGGTTCAAATCATAATGCTAAAAATAACGAGAGAAAATCACAATGCTTTCATAGCCTCCCCCTACCACAATCAGGGCTATGAATGGTTTGATAGTGGAGCTAGCAACCATGTGACCCATCAAAATGAGAAACTTCAAGATCTCAATGAAAACAATGGTACGACTTTTTCTCTCTTAGTTGGAAATGGTGAAAGATTGAAAATATTGGCCTCAAGCATAACTAAATTGAATAACCTCAACTTGCATAATGTTCTATATGTTCCATAAATAACAAAAAATTTGTTGAGTGTATCTAAGCTAATTGCCGAAAATAATGCGCTGGTTGAATTTGATGCAAACTACTGTTATGTGAAGGACAATTTGATAGGGAAATACTACTAAGAGGGAAACTTAGAGATGGATTATACCAACTTTCAAGTGTCAAATCTCAAGTCAATAAAGATCCATATGTCTACATGTCACTAAAGGAGAATTGGCATAGAAAGCTTGGACACCCTAACAATAAAGTCTTAGAAAAGGTGTTGAAGATTTGCAATGTTTAGACATCATCACGTGATCAATTTTCATTATGTGAAACTTGTCAATTTGGAAAACTTCATTTGTTACCATTTAAATCCTCTTCCTCTCATGCTAAAGAACCTTTAGAATTGATTCACAGTGATGTATGGGGACCTGCCCCAATTTTATCTCCCTCTAATTTTAAGTACTATGTTCTTTTCATTGATGATTACAACAGGTTCACTTGGATTTTTCCTTTGAAACAAAAATCAGAAACAATACACGCTTTCACTCAATTCAAAAGCCTGGTTGAAAATCAATCTAACAAGAAGATAAAAGCTCTTCAATGTGATGGTGGAGGTGAGTTTAAACTTGTCCAGAAAATAGCCGTTGAATCGGGAATCCAATTTATAATGTCTTGCCCGTATACCTCTCAGCAAAATGGTAGAGCTTAAAGGAAACATAGACATGTGACTGAACTAGGGCTCACACTTTAACACAGGCTAAAATGCCTTCACACTACTGGTGGGAAGCTTTCTCTACCTCAGTTTATCTCATCAACAAATTGCCATCATTAGTTAACCCAAATGAAAGTCCTTTTTCATTATGATTTGTTAAAAGACTTGATTATGATGCTCTAAAGTCGTTTGGTTGTGCCTATTATCCTTGCCTTAAACCATACTGATGTGATCCCAACAAGGCTTATAGCTTGGGTCAACGCCTAGGCCCAAATCATGCTCAAGGCCCAATACATGACCCACATGCACCTTCAAGCCCAAGCCCATCAAGAGGCCAATAACAAGGAGCATGCTAAAAAAGATCCAATTGGGCTTCATTCAAGATGGCCCAAACCCACATGGGCTTCTCATACTCTTCACATGGGCCAAAGAAGATGTGAAGATTTGAAGAGGT
>Ga0214545_1009386_pt1 | contig 14939 bp, 3 predicted proteins | sample CNSS4metaG_FD_160064 | JGI IMG/M metagenome (GOLD analysis project Ga0214545, IMG submission 160064) | Root nodule microbial communities from cowpea collected in UCLA plant growth center, Los Angeles, California, USA - CNSS4 | ecosystem: Host-associated > Plants > Roots > Nodule | place: USA... | reverse complement strand
ACTTCGCCCCAAAAAAAAAAACCAAACAAAAACAAACCTATATCTTTACTGGAAAAAAAAAAAAGAGCAATATACACCATCCAAGCCTAATAAGAAATAGTTAGAACCCTACATCACAAGAAGAAAAAAACAAAAAAAGCAGGACATGAAAAGTACCAGAAGAAGAAAGTCTAAAGACGCTACCTCCCTCCATTCGGCGAGGAAATCCAGCCCCTCTGATCTCACCTATTCCTCAATCGTACAATCATTTACTGCATCAACAATTCACGCTATGTCACTATAACCTTAATCAAATGAACGAACTTCGAAAATAGAAAGACTAAGAACACAGACAAGGTCCACGATGCCTCGCTGAAAGTCAGAGACTCACCGGTGAGTGCGAGTTCCGACGGATCGAATTAGGGTTCCGGCGAACGACGGAAAGATAGAGAGAGTAGTGAGAGAAAAAGCAGAAACGACACCAACACGCGAAGTGTGTGACACTTTCCCAGCAGATTTTTTATTTTTGTTTTTCTTTTCTTTTCCTTTCTTATATTCTTTCCCATTAGCATTAAATTTTACAGAGGAAGTGTGCATTGTCAATTTGTCTTTGTGTATAGTATTGAATACTAATTTTATTATGACTTTTTTTTTAAGATTAAGATTTTCTTTAATATATAAATTTTTCATTAAATGAATTAGCAAATAAAGTTGATATATTGATTTAAAATTACTTAAAAAGGATTAGAAAGTTACTAATACACGTGTTAAAGTCAAAAGCAGACCCGGCCTTTTATTTATTTATTTAGTTATAAATGTTAACTAGTGTGACTCTAGACGAATATTAATTAAAAAATTAAAAATAAAATTATCACATATTATTAATATATTCATCTTAATTACTGGTACATTATTTTCAGATGTTATTGATACTACAACAAATTTTTTAAAAAAAATAATTAATTGTAGTGATAAAAATAATTAATTAGTATAATGATAATTTAAATAATAATTTATAGGATTAAATATGTTTGTGGTCTCTTAACTCTCAATGAATTTTAGAATTAGTCTATTTCAAAACTTTAAATCAATTTAGTCATTTATTTTTCGAAATACATGGATTTAATCATTTTAATCGAATTTTATTAAGTTTATTTGACATTTCAAGCGTTAAATTTCAATATAAACCTAACAAAATTTGATTAAAATGACTAAATCCATGTATTTCAAAAGATAAAAAACTAAATTGGTCTAAAGTTTCGAAATAGACTTATTCTAAAATTCATTGAAAGTTAAGAGACCAAAAACATATTTAACCATAATTTATAAATTAAAAATTTATATTATTACAACTATTCTCATATTAAATTTATTATAATCCTATAGTACTAAAATTAAAATTTCAAATTATTTATATTTCCGTATATTTTGAAAAGTTTATTTATGTTAAATTTAGACCATGTAAATATATACCAAGTAAATATTATAACATCTTATTTAACCGTCTAAACCATTCAACAAAACAACATTTCTGATGAAATCAAAACATATAAATTCTAACATATGAATATCATATTGCACTCATCCCAAAATAAAATAAACTGAAATTACATGACCAACTAGAAGTTTTTCAAAAAGAAAAGTTTATATTTCGGAAATTCTAAATAACAAACTAAACAATTGCATTTGTTCCTCTTTGCATTAATCCAACCATAAAAATTTCAAATGGTCATACCAATCAGATGATCATTGCAAAAGAAAACAAACACCAGAAAGATACAGAAAAGAAGGGTAAGCTAATGTAAATAAAAGATTAATCATTTATAAATCAAGTTACACAAGTCATACATAATCTATTATTCAATTTCATATAAAGACTTAAATATATGACTTGATGACCGATTATTGCATTGATATTGGATCCTGGTAAGTTGTGCACTTGCAGTGGTATCTCATGCTCTATAAAGCGGCAGATAAAGACTTATACTCTACCACATACAAGGTTAGTCCATTAATACATTTAGTCAAGGTAAAACCCTTAGGCTAGGATCTCATGCTCATTTCACCACATACATGGTTATTAGAGCGTGAAGATAACTTTCAACTGGACTCGTACATCAATGCATACATTACTTAATCCAATACTAATTCTCCTTGAATTCGCATCAGCATGTCATAATTCATCAATTACTTATCAATCATTCATAAAAGTTACCAAGTTATTAAAGTAAATCAGTCAACATTTGCTCAAGTTATGATTCACTCGCTTAGTTAGCACGTCATCTTGCTAGGCGAAAAATACATTTTCAAGAGTGAGATTACTCGTCCAGCGAGTGTATCACTAGGACTTAAGAGGAAAAACATCCTTCAATAATTCGTCCAACGAGTAATTGCTCGCCTAACGAGCCACAAGTCACTGAGCCCTTGACTTAGAATTCGCCCAACGAGTAATTGAGTAATTGCTTGCCCAGCGACTTCCAAGATAGTAGTTCCTGACTTAGAATTCACTTAGCGAGTTTGCATAATTCTACAGAATCTGGTTTCTACATAATTTTGCATTCTCGAAGCCCGTCTATACAACCCAACAACTTTTACAGATGGTAAGCACGTCTCAAACTCAAGTTCATCATAAACATTAATACCAATTAACCTCGATTAGAGTACTAACATCAACATTTATATACAAACAAATTTTAAACACTTAGATTCCATAACTTTCACATATTACAAATCATTCTACATCTCAAGTACAACAACCAATCACAATACAACTATACAATCTATAATTCTAACATATTTATAACTTAAAAACAATGAAATTAGCTTATGTTACATGTGAGACAACTCAAAAAACTCAAAAGAGTATCAAAACCTCTTTCAAAGTATAAAGGTCACAACTCACCTTAGGAACAACATAATCATGATCGGTGAACATCATCAAAACCACTGATAAGTTGAAATTTACCAAGGAAACTCATATTACACATGTGATTCAAGATTACCCACATGCAAATAAATCAAAACCAAACAAGAGAAAATGGTAGAAAATCAACTTACTCAATTTAAAAAAATTATCGAACAAAATTAGAGAACTTGCCACAAAAATTACCCTAACGGTCTCTAATTTTTAAACAGATGAACACCCAAAATGAGAAATATAGAGAGAATGGAAAGAGTTATAGATAATTTTTTTTTTAAAAACTTGATTATAAAATTTCTACTTATAAGTTAACATTTTAATATTAAAATAATCAAGTATTTATTATTTTAAACCCTTTATCAATTCTAAAATATTATGTTTTAGGTTGTCACAATTATTATTTAATATAAAAGTTTATAGATTACAAAATTTCAAACCATTAAAAAAAAAACACACACACACACACATATATATATATATATATATATATATATATATATATATAGCGAAAGTTAACTTGGTTAGACCGATAATATAAAAAATCTATCATCCAATCACATTATTTCCTTAATATTCGCCATCGTCATCATCTTTGGTGATTGGAGAATCAAAAACTATTGTATTCAATAAATTTATTAAGTTTGATAATACTTATCTTAAAATCATATTACAAAATACTTTATGGTTTAATAATATGCAAACTTTACACTAATCTCAAGTGACCCTTAAATTATAACATTAACCCTTACTTTTAATTAATAGTTACAGTATATTTTCTGCTTAAAAATATACTTTCATTTAAATAGAGACAAAATATTTTACTTTTTTTTTCAACTTTATAAAGCTTACTATAATAAAATTTTCTTAAATAAATAAATAATTTTAGACATTTTATTCAGTTACTATTGGCGGATATGTCTACGAAATATAGAAAATATGAATAACAAAAAGAGAAAAAAAAAATCTTTATAGTCTTGCAATCCAACCTTTAATCTTCCTTTTTATTCCCTCCTCCAAAATTAAATTCAACAAGCCAAGACAATTAACAAAGTAGAAAGATAAATTAGTGAGAGGTGTGATATAATTAAAATTATAATAAAGATACTATTTAAACGATATATAAAATAAGTAAGCAAAGAATCATTGATATGTGGTCTAATTATTATTAACTAGCGTAAATATATGCGTTATCGCGCCTGTGTGTATACATTTTTTTAAATATGAACGATACTATAGTAGTAGGTGATAATAGTGTAATGTTATTAAGTTAATATGTAAAATAAATGTATATTTATTAAAAATAAAATGAAATGAATAGAGAGAATAATTGTTTATGAATAAAAAAAAGGAAAAAAAAATAAACAATTTTATAAAAAATAGGTAAAAGTAACCATTAATTTTAAAAAATTTAATAAATAATTATATTGTAAAGGATATAATTGGTATTATAAAATGTGGACAAAAATGAAGGAATCTTCTTTATATATTATTATAGATTAATTAATTAATTGAAGTTAACTAATCAGGTGGGAAATGAAATAATTGCTACTAATAAAATATATCAGTGGAGGAGATATACAATTCACTAGGGTTGTTAAAACGGGTCAGGTCCGATGGGTCAGCCCGTTAGCCCGTAAAAAAAAGCGGGTCGGGTTAGAAAACAGAACTTGTCAACTCGTACCAACCCAGCCCGTTTAGCCCGTCAACCTGACGGGCCAACTTGTGGGCCAACCCGTGGGCCAAAATGAGCTAATCCACAGGCCTTCTAAGTTAAAAAAAAAAAAAAGTTCACATGCAACATGTGGTTCAAACTGAGAAATAACACCCTCTGCTAAAGTGCAAAAAATGTCATAAATATTCATTTACGCCAATTAAATTAAGGAACACATTTCATTTAGAGTTATATATGTACATAACTACAACATTCAGTTCAATTATAAGTTTTTTAGTATTTTATCTACACTAACCAACAATCATAACAAAATTTTGTTTTGCGTTGCTTTTTGTTTTGCAAGTATGAATCTTCTTAAGTTTTACATATTTATTAAATGATTGTAATATTTTTCCTACATTAAATATTGGGTAGAACTATTTTCAAGTCTTTTTTTTTTGTTTTTGCGGTAAACATTTCCATATGTAAAAGCATGTAGGTCTATCTTTATTACTATCTCAAATTTTGTCATTACATTAATTAAAATCAACATTGTTAACAAAAAAAATTGATGAAAAAAATTGATTTGATAAAAAATAAGACAAAGATTTTTAGACCTCCAATTTTTTTTTTGAAAAAGAAAAAAGTCAAAGTTGGCCCGCAGGCCAGCCCGCAGGTCGGGTTGAATTAACGAACTTGTTTCCATTTACGCGCCAGCCCGGCTCGGCCCATTTATAACGGGCCAAAAATGGGCTGGGTCAAAACGGGTCGGGCTGGCCCGTTTTGACACCCCTACAATTCACAATGGTAAAAGTCTGAGAGATGATCGATATTTGACTTAATCTTTTTAGATCTTGAAATATAAAGATTAAAATAAGGTGTAAATCTTAACAATTATTTTTTTATATTTATTTTTAGGTTAAATTACTCTTTTGGTCCCTCTGTTTGTCAAGAAATTTCAGTTTGATCCTTAAATTTTTCGCTCTTTCAATTTGGTCCTCATTTTCTAAAAAATGATTCAATTTGGTCCTTATTGTTAGTTTGACCAAACGGTGTTAAAGTCAACCCCACGTGTAAATTTATGGTTTTTTTGAATTTTTTTATTTTTTTAATTTTTTACACATGTCACTTCATAGTTGTGTTACGTGTCAAAGTGACTCAATTTGGTCTCTGTATTTGTTTTTAGTTTCAATTTAGTCCCAATTTTTGTAGATATGAAGTAATATTTGTCCTTTCTTAAATTGACACTAAATTTTTACTTTTTTTTATAAATCTTATGGTGATATTCTTACTAAAAATAATGTTTTTATTAAATATTTCTATAAATATTTTAAATTAACTTTACATTCTATACAAAACATTAGACTTTGGTTTTGTTTTGAACTTTAAATTTAGTTCCTAAACTTATGTGTGACAAGTCATTTGATTTTTAATCTTCACTAAGTTTGTATAATATGGTACACTTGATGCTTTTATATATGATGACAAAATTGTTAAGTTTTGAAATTAAGTTTGAGGTTTAACTTTGTTTAATAATAAAACTAAAAAAAAACTTGTTTAAAAATATTTCTACAAATATTTAATAAAAATGTAAATTTTATTAAGAATATCATCATAAGTTGTATCAAAAATTAAATTGAGTGTCAATCTAATGAAGGACAATATTACTTAATTTTTGCAAAAATTGAGACTAAATTGAAACTAAACACAAATATAAGGACCAAATTGAGTCATTTTGACACGTGACACAATTGTGAAGTGACACGTGTAAAAAATAAAAAATTCAAAAAAAAAAAAATTGACACGTGACATTGACTTTAACATTGGTCAAAATTAACGGCGATGACCAAATTAAATAATTTTTAAGAAAATGAGGACCAAATTGAGACAATGAAAAACTTAAGAACCAAATTGAAATTTCTTGACAAATAGAGAGACAAAAAAGTAATTTAACCTTATTTTTAAATAAATGGAATTTCAAAAAACTCGATTTTGATAACATATGATTCTTGAAAATTGCATCCTCTATATCTTCACATTTTCATCATCCATGATAATTACCCTATCAACTAAAGACAACAACCATTTCACTTCTAATATGGGATAAGAATTTTCAACTCTCTCTCTCTATATATATAAGTGTTATCTAATAATTTTAATTCATACAACTCAACCAAATATATAACTTTTAAATATAGCAAATTTATTAAATGGAGTATCATTCACTTTGAGCATGTGTTCATGTGAAAAGATGAATTTGTGTGAAAATGAATTTGTATAGATATGAGTAAATATCTTTTGTGTTTCTTTTAAGGAATTTGAAGATAAAAGCAAATAAATTTTAAGATCAAGTTTATAAGTGATTTGATCCATATGATAAATAAAAAATATTAAAAATATAACATTATAATTTTACTCTTATAGTTAAAATTAATATATTGTTATTATTTATTATAATAATTATTATTTATAATATATTATTATTATTATTATTATGTATTTTTATTATAATTATTATATATATATATATATATTATTAATTATATTATAATATATTATTATTATAACATAAATCCAAGAACCGGTTTTCTCCATCCCATACTATTATGTATATTATAATATTATTATTATCATATTTTTATATATATATATATATAATATTATTATTAATTATTATATATATTATTATTATTATTAATATAAACCTAAGGAACGCATTAGTACCTGATTCTTTCCCTCCCACCCGATGCAAATAACTCACACTTTGTGGGAATCGGTTCAATAACTGATTTCCTCATCCACACACTCTACACAACACATTCTAGAAAAGCACCAGACACACATGGTAGTTGTTTTGCACACTCACACGTATAAAACTAAATTTGATGACACGTGAAGAATATAATGGTAAAATAATTATTTATCCTCACATATCTTCACAAGTTTGGCGATACGGTATTTTGAGCGAATTTCATAAATCCATCTTTATCCTCATTCTCAAATTAGTGCATTGAAACACGATTTGTACTTCAAATTTGCTGTTCTGAATCAGCACAATTGTTAAATCCATTTGTACAACATAACATAAGATTTAAAATAAGAAATTAACTTATTTTTTCGAGTTGGGATTTGCTTGGCAAATTTTCAATCATCGAGATAATAACAATTTTTACAATGTCACACAAACAAATAATGATTCTAAATATAACCATCAAAAAATTCAATTAACCATACATTTAATAAGTAATATTAATTTCAAACATTTTGTCAAATATACACCATGTACATGCTGTAACAATATTTTGCTTATAAAGTGAGTGAGTGGAGAAGAATAAGACAAGGCAATAAGAAGGAAGGGGAATAGGAGAAGAAAAAGGAGAAATAGTAGATTCGATGACAAAACCTTGGTGACAGCGACAACGATGCGGGTGAAGAAGTGGTGGAGGCCATTAGAGGTGGAGGAAGAGGATGAAAAGGAGTCAGAGGTGACAGTAGCGATGTCGACGCTGGTGGCGGTCAAAGGAGGAGAAGATGAAGAAAAAGAAAAATATTGAAAAAGAAGAACAAAAGGAGGAAGAAGAAGAAAACTCACTTGCAATACTTACCAGTTGATTTGACCGACAACCATAATTCGTTAGTAATTACTAACAAAGGTTCGTCGCTTTTTGTCTTATAAAAGGATCTCGCAAAGACGTGTCTACGCCAAAGATTTATTGAATAACACACCTAAACTTGTTTTTTTCGAATAAATTTTTCTAAAAAAAAAACATAAATATCAATTTTTGTGAAAATCGTTAACCTTGTTAAGTCCTACACTTTACTCAGGTTGAGAATCAAATAGTTTCATAAAATATATATATATATTTAATATTCACGAAGAACATTTAACCATCTTTTGATACAAAAAATATATTTAATACTTTAGGACTTAGTTAAGTAAGTCCTTAATAAATTAGAGTATTTTTTTTATTGAGTCCATGTAAAATTTTCTTGGTTTATTTAGTACTCAAATTGATATTTTTAATTAAGTATTTATAGTTTAATTTTTATGTTAAACTAGGTAACAACACTATTATATAGGGATGGTAAAATGGACTAGGCTTAATGAGCTAGTCCATCAGCCCATGATAAATGGACGGGTTGGGTTGGAGATCTCAACCTGTCAGCCCGTTCATTTTGTCGTCCAACCCGTCAACTTGTCGGGCCAAAGTACGGGTTAGTCTGTCTTGACCCATTGACCCCTTTTTAAAAAATAAAATAAAATAAAAATAATTAAAAGTTTAATTTTTTATATTATTTTTTAAATGTGTAAATATATAATAGTGTTGTAATTTAAATCATTAACACATACAAGTTAAGTCTCAATTACTAGTTATAATTGAGTAATTTAATATATAAATGTAATAGTTATTTTAATTTATTTAATTAAAAATATTAACTAATCAATTAAAAGCTTAAAAAATATTTTATTTGATTAAATATTCTTTTAATATTAATTTATATGCATATATATATATATATATAAACAAATTTTAAAAATTTATATTTTTTAAAACAAATTAACAAAGTTGAAAAGTAAAAAAAGAAAGAAAAAAACTGATGTTTTAAAACAAATTATAATGTCCATTTTCGTTGTTTTAAAGTTTTGGATCCAACTTTGGTAAAAGGCCCAAGGCCTCCCTACTTGTTATTCACTCAGTTTTTCACTCTTTTTTTTCCTAATGCATTTAAAACAGTTTCAACTCTCTCATCTTCTTTGAAACAGAAGCTGAGCTAGGGCACTGCCAGAACCCCTTCGAGCTCGCCCAACGCTCCCTCCACGTAAGTTGAACACCAAAACTCTGTGTTTTCCTTATTTTCCAGTTCAGTTGCATTGGTTTTGTCTTAGGTTCTTCTTTAGAGCCTTATTCTTGTCCTTGTGCTTATGTTTTCAGCTCCTTAGTCGTTTCTGGAGCAATTGTGGTACTTTCGTTAGGCCTCCCTTCCCGCAAGTTTTTTTTTCAGTTTCGAAGTAAGGGAAGTTAGAACTCAAAAGCGTTTAAAGTGATCTTTATGGTTTTTGCCTGAGATTGGATGTTGAATTGTAATAGATTGATGATTGCATGTAATGAAATTGATTGTATGTTGTTTGAACTAAAATTTTTGGTTTGCATACGCGAGCAAGGGTGAAATCTGAATCTGTTATTTTCGCTCAAGCGAATAACCCTCGCCTGAGCAAGAATAGCAGAAAACTCACCCAGCAGATTTATGTTCTAGTTGTCGCTCAGGGACGAAGAGGTTTAGTTTTGCAGTTTTGAGCGAAGAGTAATCTCGCTCAAGCGAGAACTCGCAAAACCTTACAATGCTCACTGTTCGAACCCCCACCCAGATGAGAAGGGCTTGCTTGAGCGAAAGAACCCCTTTCGCCTGAGTGAGGACTTTAAGCTTTAGCGAGACTTGTGCAGGGAAAACAATAATTACTGAATTGGTTCCATAACTGGTTTATGTTTATTTACTTTTTAAAGTACAATGAATGATGTCATGTATGTTTTATGTGCTATAATGAGACTAAAATTGGTGTGCTTTGTATGAAATGATAATGGATGTGTGAGAGTATATATATGGTATGAGCTTGACGTAATTTCATGAGTCTCTTGGGGCAACTTTGTGGTGGTGTTTTTGTAGTGTATGTAATGAAATAAGGATTCATGTAAGGTTGCATCTTGACACTCTAACAAATTAGTTAGACTTACGTAGAATAGACTGGTTCATGTGGTGAGAGTAGAAGGATGTTCTAATCTTTGGTAGGATAATGACCCTAGATGATCATGGACTAACCTTGTGTGTGGTAGGGTGAAACCCATTAGTAATGACTATGCAGAGCAGTAGAGGCACCACAAGTGCAAGCAACTAGTGAATCCGATCTCATTACATGTATTTGAATAATTGAGTTAGAAGGTCTTTTATTGTTAGCTATGACATGCTTTGTGTGTTTACTGATTGGTTGTTTGTTTTAGATATGGCAAATAAACCCGTCCCTGTGGGTATTGCCTGAACTTGTCCCCGTTTTGACAGGGAATCCCCGCATTGACTGGGTATGGGTATGGGTATGGAGAATCTCCAATTTTTTTAATTGGGTATGGGTATGGGGATGGGGATATACATATCCCCGCCATAATACCCGTCCCCGCCATATCTCTATCCTCATTTAAATTATTAAAATATTCAAAATTAATTAAGTAACCATATATATATATATATATATATATATATATATATATATACTTTCTATTTTTTTTTTCTTTTAATTATTTGGTTTGTTATAAAACTCATTCGCATCTCCAATATATTTTTTATCTTATCATAACCTTTATGTAATTATGTTAAAATGATGTATGTCAATAAAAACAATTGTATTTCTAACATTTGAATATTTCTATTATTTTTTAATATTTTTATTTACTGTATATTTTTCTTTCACATAAGAATGTTTAATACTCTCAATTTAAGTGTTTAATCTCATAAACATTTCATTTACTAGGTAATACAAAAAAAAATTACTTATTATTATTATTAATTTTTGTTTCATTTGAAAAACTTTTTTGTTTCGCTAAAATAATTTTTGTTATTTCTCAAACATTGAGTATATATGTTGATATTTGAAAATTTTTCTTAGATCTCTAAGATATTTTTCATCTTATTATACCCTTAATTATACATTTGTTTTTCTTTGTGCAATTCCTTTCAATAGTCTCCCAATTGTTTATAAGACACATTTGTTAATTTTTTAATATTTTTATTTTTTGTTTATTTTCATCATGTAGAATACTATTTTGATATATTTTATCTAATTATTTTTTAGGTTTAATTATACCTTTGGTCCCCATTTTCGTAGCAAAATCTCAATTTGGTCCCTATATTTGTTTTTGTATCAATTTGGTCCCTTCCGTTAGTAGTACAGTAACACCGTTAAAGGAGTGTCATGTGTCATTTTCTGGATTTTTTGAATTTTTTTATTCTTTTTTTTTTGAATTTATTTTTAAAAAATTGTCACATGTCAAGCTGTCGTGTCGTCGTGCCACGTGGTAGTGACAAAGTGATGTGACAGTGACAATGACACATGTCACTTATATGACAGATGTCATTTCCACTTTCTCAATTTGGTCCCTATATTTTAATTTTTGTCTCAATTTAATTTTATTTTTGTAAAAATTGAGCAACTTTGTCCCTCTTCAAACTGAAATCAAATTTAATTTTTATATAAATGTACACAAATATTTCTATAAAATTGATATTTCAAGTAAATATTTTTAACAAAATTAAGTTTATTTAATTAATATTTTACATTGAACTTTATTTAAAATTGTTTTAAAGTTGTTAATAGACAATAATGTTAATAAAAAAAATCATAAATTATAGTGATATTTTATTACATCATACTTTAATATTATTTTTTTATTTGAATTTATATTTCAAATAATTGTATAATTTTAAAATGTGTAAAGTTCAATAATTTGTACACAAATGTTTGAATTGATGTAAAAATAACAATTATAAAAATTTTAAAAATAATTTTAACTAATTCATGTAATAATAAAAACATATAAATTTGAAATTTGAAAACAATTTTAAGTAAAGTTGAATGTCAAACACAAATTTAAATAAACTTAGTTATGTTAAAAATATATAATAAAAATATCAATTTGAATAAAAATATCAAATTTAATAAAAATATTTGTATAACATTTATATAAAAATTAATTTTTGTTTCAATGTGGAGAGAGAGAAAATTGGACTATTTTTACAAAAATAGGAACTAAATTGAGAAAAAAAAAATAGAATACAAAGACCAATTTGAGATGGAGGAAATGACACCTAGCATAATATTGACATGTGGCATTATCACTGCCACATCACTCTGTCACTGCCACGTGGCACGACAACCGTTTGACACGTGACAATTTAAAAAAAATCAAAAAAATAAATAAATAAAAAATTCAAAAAAAAAAATCAAAAAAAAATTCAAAAAATCCAAGAACTGACACGTGGCACCTCAATTAACGTTGTTACTGTACCAGTAACAGAAAGGACTAAATTGAGATCAAATTTCCTAAAACAGAGACCAAAATGAGATAAAAAAAAAATAGAGGGACCAAATTGAGATTTTGTTATAAAAATGGGGACCAAAGGCATAACTAAACCTATTTTTTATTTTCTAACTCATTATCATTATACTTTAAGTTTTTCACTATAATTGTATAAATAATTTTTACTTACTACAATATAAAAATTTAATGTAATTGCTATGAATATTTTTTTTATCACCATCTAACATATATTGGAGTTCAAAAGATACAAGATCTATGTTAAAATTTTATTATGTTTATTAATGTTTATTATTTGTTTTTTACGTCATTTTGATCAAATGATGTATTTTAACTTTTATTAGTGTATAAAAAAATGATTCATTATAATTTAAGACATTGAAGTAAACAAACATTTAAAATAAAATATATTTTAATTTGAATATTTTTTTTCTTTTTATATTTTTTTAAAAAAATATTTTTAAAATTTATCAACTAGGTTTCATTAATGTTTTGGTTCTCATGAAATTTTATTTGGTATTCTAATATAAAATATAAACAATTATAATTTATTTCAAAGTATTTGATATCGAAGAAACAACTATCCTCCTAATATTGAATATTTGATAATATTATGTTTCCTTTACCGTAATTTTTTATTATTTTATAAAAATTATTCAAAATTAATATTAAAGTAGTAAGAAAACGGGTACGAATATGGGTACGAGATTATACTCGTTACCCGATGGGGATGGGGATGGAACAAAAGTTTGATATCCATTGGGTTTGGGTATGGGGATGGGGATGAATTTTTGTTACGGGGATGGGTACGGAATAGCGAAACCCGTCCCCGCATCGCCCCGTTGCCATTAGAGATGGCAAATAAACCCGTCCCCGTGGGTATTGTCCGAACCCGTCCCCATTTTGACGGGGAATCCCCGCATTGACTGGGTATGGGTATGGGTATGGAGAATCCCCGACTTTTTCAATTGGGTATGGGGATAGGTATGGGGATGTACATATCCCCGCCATAATACCCGTCCCCGCCATATCTCAATTCTCGTTTAAATTATAAAAATATTCACAGTTAATTAAATAACCCTATATATATATATATTCTATTTTTTATTTCTTTTAATTATTTAGTTTGTCATGAAATTCATTCGCATCTCCAATATATTTTTTATCTTATCATAACATTTATGTAATTATGTTAAAATGATGTATGTTAATTAAAAAATTTCATGTCTCACATTTGAATATTTTTATTTATTTTTAATCTTTTTATTTATTATATATATTTTTTTCATATGAGAATGTTTATACTCTCGATTTAAGGTAATATAACAAAAATTATTTACTTATTATTATCATTATTATTAATTTTTGTTTAATTTGAAGAACTCTTTTGTTTCATTAAAATAATTTTCGTTATTTTTCAACCATTGAGTATATATGTTGATATTTGAAAAGTTTTCTTAGTTCTCTAAGATATTTTTCATCTTATCATACCTTAATTATACATTTGATTTCCTTTGTGCGATTTCTTTCAAAAGTCTCTCAAATTATTTCTAAAACACACATTTGTTATTTTTTTAATATTTTTATTTATTGTTTATTTTCATCATGTAGAAAAATATTTTGATATATTCTATCTAATTATTTTTTATTTTATAAATCATTATTAATCATACTGTAACTTTGTCACTATAATGATATTTATGAATAGTATATGATAATTCATTATAAGAAAAACATGAAATAGTGACTGATTTAGTCATTGACCCATATCAGTCACTATTTTTCGTCATTTGTGGTAGTAGTTGATTTATTGTCTGAATCAGTGATTAGATTAGTGACCGATTCAATGATCGAATCGGTACTTGATTTAGTGACCAATTTAATTACTAATTTATTTGTAATTTAGTGACAACTTTTTTGGTCACTAATGATATTTAACCACTTCAAACATAATTTAATAATTAGTTCTTTAAGGTATTTTTCATCTTATCATACATTAATTATACATTTGATTTCTTTGTGCAATTTCTTTCAATAGTCTCTCAAATTATTTATAAAACACACATTTGTTAGTTTTTTAATATTTATTGTTTATTTTCATCATGTAGAATAATATTTCGATATATTCTATCTAATTATTTGTTATTTTATAACTCATTATTAATATACTGTAATTTATTCACTTTAATTGTATAAATAACTTTTATTTACTACAATATAAAAATTTAATGTAATTGCTATGAATATTTATTTGTCACTATCCAACATATATTGAAGTTCAAAAGATACAAAATCTATGTCAAAA
>Ga0214545_1009385_pt1:10000-14939 | contig 14939 bp, 8 predicted proteins | sample CNSS4metaG_FD_160064 | JGI IMG/M metagenome (GOLD analysis project Ga0214545, IMG submission 160064) | Root nodule microbial communities from cowpea collected in UCLA plant growth center, Los Angeles, California, USA - CNSS4 | ecosystem: Host-associated > Plants > Roots > Nodule... | reverse complement strand
AAATTTAATTTTTATATCAAAGTTATAATGATGTGAATTTTAATATATTAAATAAAGATATTTAATAAAAAATATGAATTTTAATATAAAAATTAAATTTGGTTTTAATTTGGAGAGGGACCAAATTAGTTAATGTTAACAAAAATTTGGACCTAATTGAACAAAAATAACAAATATAGGAACCAAATTGAATTTAGAACATTGACTTTGACACGTGGCACACTACTGGGTTGACACGTGGACATTTAAAAAAAAAATTTTTAAAAATTTTAAAATTTGTTTAAAAAAATTCAAAAAAATTCAAAAAAACCACAAAGTGACACGTGGCACACCCCTAGGTTGACACGTGTACATTTAAAAAAAAATTTAAAAAATTTTTAAAAAAAATTTTTAAAAAAAAAAATAAAAATAAAAAAAATTCAAAAAAATCACGAAGTGACACGTGGCAGTCACTATTCATGGCCGTTAATGATTTAAACGGTGTTAGCAAAAAAGGACCCAATTGAACAAAATTGACGAAAATTGAGACCTATTTGAACACAAAACCAAAATTAGGACTTGTTTCAAAAAACTTGACGAAAATTGGGACAAAAAAATATTTTAACCTAAAATTTAAAGATGATGTTGAATGATCAAAATATATAGATAATAACTAATAAACTTCTTATTTTTGTCCTCTCTCATTTTCCTTTACTAAAAAGCCATTTTTCTTTCATTAATTTTTGTTCTTGTTCATCAGACTCTCATTGAATGAGGTGTCATAATCTTATCTATTAATAAACTTCTGCGCAGATTTTGGTTATCTCAAACCTACTTAAAATTGTTCAAAAATGTCAACTTTTGACTGCGGATCTGATCTATGATTAATTCTGTCGACGTATCTATTTACTTTTGCGGTTGACACTGTCTTCAACATTATATATGTATTAAATGTCAACATCAACAACAACAGCATGAACATCATAAATATTATATAGTATATGATAGTTCCATTAATCCATTTCATGATGCATGTGAAATTATTAAAAGGTGAATCGTAACTTATTTACAAAAGTGAACTTTTAAGTTTATTTCATATATAAAATTAGTTTGTGTATCGATTTATTAATTTATATGTTAAAAGTTAATTTAACTGCTAATATTATTGATATGTATATTTTCAAGGTTTTTTTTTTCTAAAAATGTTAAGATAATCTTTCAATTTTTCTAGTTTTAACTTGTTTTTGATTTTTAAAATATTAATATAATTTAATCATATTTATTAAATTTTTTAAATAAATAAAATATTTTTTATCAGAATTAAAGTTGTTAATAAAAAAATATTTATTTTGTTAGTGTAATTAACATAATCTTAATATCAATCTTAATAAAAAAGATTAAATTATATCGATTTTTCAATAATCAGAATCATATTGAGATTAAAATAATTTAAGGACTGACTTGACATTATTTTACAAAAATAGAGATAAAAAAGTAATTAAACTTATTTTCAATATATAATTAAACTTATTTTCAATAAATAACATAATAAATCTCATAAGAATAATAAATTTTAAATAATTATAATAATATATTAAAAAATAAATTTTAAATATAATTTAACATCATAAAAGTAACTATTAATATAAGATCTACCTTTATTTATATTTTTTAAATTGATATGATATTTTGTTCTTGGTATTGATCTCATATTTTGTTCTTGGTCTCTGGGTTGTTATTAAGTTTTTACTTCTATTAAAACTTTATTTGGAATAAAGGATTACAATTGAAAAATTATTTATGGTTCTTTTATAGATCCTTTGACTAGATGATTTGGATGTACAGGTGAATTGGTTAAAAGATTTTGGATTTTATGCAAGGATAATATGTTTGAAAAACTATTTGAATATTGAAAAATAAATGTTATTAAGTTTTGATTAATAGAAGATTGTTTTAGAATGTTCGAATTAAACATTATCGATAACAAGGTGATTTAGTGGTTAGATTATGCAAGTTAACGTATGTAATTTGTTAAAGTTGTGAATACGATTTTGATGAAATATGGTTAGTTTTGTATAGTTTCATTTATATTAAATTACAAGTTGAACGATTAAGACTGAATTGAAATAAATGAAGAATAATATTTGAGTGAATTTTAAATTGTAATTATCATTTTGAATGTATTTGAGAATTATATTTGTTAAATTGTTTTTGGGTTAAACTTTGAAAGTATATATGTTCTATTATATGAAGTTGATTTTATGATACTTTCACTTAAGTGGGAAGATTTTTTTTCTCAAGCGAAAAGGGGAAATAGAACATAGGTTCATACTTGAAAGTTAGTTATTTTAACTAAAATGAGAAAGTTTTCGTTTAAGCAAACCAATTTTTGCTTAAACTAAAAAAATGAATTATTTATTTATTTTTCTCTATTGATGAAATGTGTTTAAATGTTTATTATAAATGTAAAGTGAATATTAGTTGGTACATTTAATTTATTGGTGATTTTTTAAGTGAATTATGTTTTATGAAAATGATTATCGAGAATTATAAGACTTGTATAATATGAGATAATATATGAGATAATATGTGAATTATTATTTTATTAAGTATTGACACTTATGTTATAATAAATATTCTTTTTTACTTATGATCTAAGTCATATATACTAAAATATCATGTGGTGAGAAGTTAGAGGGAGACGCTCTTTGTAACATCTCACTTAATAGTGTAAAACTACTAAATAAAACATTATATAGCTGATAATAAATACGTAGCAGAGCAAAACATAACATTGCACTATTACAATTATCTAAAATAACCATAATGGCATATTAGATATTTTACATATACAACTCAAGGGACATAAAACTGATAACATATACTACAATGTTTCTTAAAATATGCTATAGAAAATATTAATTCTAGCCCAAACAATCTAGACAACATCAACAATGTCACCTTCCTGAGGCACCTCACTACATGTTTCCTCATATGCTCACACCAATAAAGGTGATCTTTACAAAATAAGAAAACCAAACACAAGAAACACAAGAACTAGAGAGGGTAAACTAATCTACAAAAAGAACATGCATCCATCTAATAAGTAAATATATTGTAGTACAATGTTATACACTTCAAATAATCATGGAGAAACTAAACATGTAAAGACTCTTATAAACTCTATTATCCAGATACAGGCATTAATATCGAATTCACTAGAGATGTGCACTTGTGGTGACTTATACTACTTTGCAGAATCATTATCAATGGATTTTAACTTACCACACATAAGGTTAATCCTCTTCTCATCTTAGGTCAAGGAAAACTCCCTAGATTAGGAACTTTTACTACTCTTACAACATAATCATTCTACTAAACATGAGTGTGAATGGTTATTATAACGTCAAGATATCTCATTGCTTGAATCCATACATCGATGCATACACTAAATAAATACATAACAAATGGAATTTCACCCATGGAATTCCTTTCTTCAAACCAATTCATACTTTACTTCATCCTAATTAACCATTATCACATTCAAGATCAATCACAATCATCATACTTTATCATAGATGTACATACTTATCAATAATTTCATCATTACAATTCAAACAAGAAAACATGAGACTCATTACTGCCTAATGTCATAAATCCCAACCAATGAATCTATAACAGAGGTACCCTTGGAAGAATCTCGTTGAGCGCTAGCTATATGGTTCTTAATGCTAGTTCCGATGCCTAGCGAGTTCAATGGTCACCCAATGATAGCACCCCTAGAGCTCCTAAGATTTGATTTGAATTTATGGCGTCCGACGACCTTAAGGGATGGCCTACTACACCAAGTTAGTGAGCTCTCTAATGAGCTCTCTAACGTTGGTGTCACCCAACAAGTAGACCCCTCTCCCAACAACGACCAACATAGAGAACCCATTGTCTAAGGGGCGCCCAATGCTATCAGTGGCGTCTAGTGGTGTAAAAGTACACAAAATTACCCTTTTTTTAGTTCTAATTGAGTAATTGGACTCCTTTTGAGTTAATCCCCATTTAACAAAGTTACAATTACTTAAAAATTCATAATCTTAACTCAAGTCTAGTCATATTACTCAATTTAAGAACAAAGCAAAGGCTTTCCAAATCATAAACAAATTCAAATAAATCATTCTTTTTACATTTGGCAAGACATACAATCAACACATATCTATAATAGATTAAGCAATCTCATATCACCTCAAATCACAGTTCAACATAGCTTTAGAAAATTAACCAAGCAACTCAACTTAAAACAAGTATTATTAGTTTCCCTCACTTGTAAGACAACTCAAACAGTTCTAAAAAGCACCAAAACACATCTATCTCCACATGATGCTCTATCTACACATAGAAAGATTACAAAAATGATAAGGACATACCATTATGATCATTTATCAACATAAACTCAGATAGAATATGTAAACGACACATGCAACCAAAAGGAGATCGCATGCAAACTAGAAAACAAATTTGACCAAGGGGAAAAAGAATAGAAATTCAACTTACTCATGGAGAGACTAATCAGACAAAAAGGAAGAGTTCGCCAAGAGGATCACTCTAATGGTCTCCAATCTTCAAACAGACAAGCGAGGAGTAAGCATAAGAAGAGAAAAGGCGGAGGATTTCTAGAAAAGTGGTTTCTAGAGAGTTAGAGTGTTTTAAAGTAATGAAACTCATTTATAAAATTTCTATTTATACCTTAGCGTTTTATTATTAAAATAATGTAGTCTCCTTAATTTAAATATACTATCACTTGTAAATAACCATTTTGTAGGTCTTTTCATTCTTGCATACATCGACATGTGTACATGTGTGGTTTGAATTGTAATGTACTTATTTTTATTCATTGTCTTATGTTTACTCGTAAGTTTATTCAATTATATGTTAATATTTGCTAAGATACAATATTTTGAAAGGTTTTAAC
>Ga0214545_1009385_pt1:0-7500 | contig 14939 bp, 8 predicted proteins | sample CNSS4metaG_FD_160064 | JGI IMG/M metagenome (GOLD analysis project Ga0214545, IMG submission 160064) | Root nodule microbial communities from cowpea collected in UCLA plant growth center, Los Angeles, California, USA - CNSS4 | ecosystem: Host-associated > Plants > Roots > Nodule | place... | reverse complement strand
AAATTGAATTCGAAGTCGCACTTAAGTTTCTTTTAGAAAAATAATAAAAATTGTATTTCCACATACAACTTTTTGAGACTAAATTGTTAGTTTAAACACAACTTATTTATTTTATCAACTGTTCTAAAATTTATTCATTTTCATAATTACAAAAATAAATCATTCTAAATTTGTTAACTATAAGATATACGATATTGGTTTAAATAAAATAGTGTCCTATCAATTTTTTCACAGCTGAAAGTAAAAGTTATTCTGTATGTAAGGCCCATTTTTCCCTGCCCCTTTTATTTTAAGGGCTGCCCCAGTTTATTGAGCCTAAGGGTTGGCCCAAAAGAGAAATCCAAACCTAATCTGCCATAACTCTAACCTTTCTGCTCACTTTCGTAAAATAGACCCACTTCCTTAGAGTCGCTGTCATCTTCTTTTGCTAGGGTTCCGAAGTTTACGCAGATTCACGTTTAGCTTGATCTTGATTCTGCTCACGTAAGTGTTCTTTAACTCTTATCTTCCTCTCTAGTCTAGTTTCATGGTCACTGTTGGGGTTTCCGTATTTGCTTGCTATTTCCAGTTTGCCAGTCTGGTTCTAGAGCTGATGTGCTCCGTGGTTCAATGTCGAAGTCTCGTATAACCCCTTTCCAGGTAAGGGAAGCTAGAGCCTTCTTATTTGGTGTGATTGTTGTTGTCTTGCTTGTGTTTCGTGATTATTAAGCTTGTATGCTGTTGTGGATGTATGAGATGGTTGGCATTGTCTGATACACTCGCCCAAGCGAGTCTGTCTCGCCTAGGCGAGACTTGCAGAAACAGGTCAGGGCTGCACTCGAGCTCTCGCTCAGGCGAAAGCTCTTGTTTTAAGCGAGGCATTATCTCGCTCAGGCGAGAGACGTTCACCTAAGTGAGAACGCGTGAGAGCCTTGGTATGTTGCTCCTGTTTTAGCCTAGGTAAGGAACCTCACCATTAGGCGAGGGGTTGTCTCGCTCAGGCGAGGAGGGCTCGCCTAAGCGAGCCTGCGAAAGTCTCCCAATGCCCTTGTCGCGATCTCGCCTAAGCGAGGGTCTATCGCCTAAGCAAGGGCACTCCTCTCGCCTGAGCGAGGGCTCCTAGCTTGAGCGAGATCTGCCGCAGGTTACGCTGTTTTTCTTTGCTTGGTTAATTGGATTTTTTTATTTATGATATACCCTATATAATGTATGAGGCTTGTGAAATGAAATGCATGGTATAAGCTGTGGTTATAAATTGAATTGTTGTGATTGTGTGGTCTTGGCATGTGAAACAAGTGAGATGGTTGGTAATCAAAGAGGCATGGTATTGGTATCAGATGAAACCCATATTCTCATGGATGGGGAATAACGAGTGGTATGGATTCAACATGTGATATGAATGAGGATTGGTTACAGAGATTGATATGAAATTATATGCATGATGAGTATTCCGTTATTGTTTGATTTTGATTGGTCTGTAGTCAGTGCGTAATTCCTTAAAATTTCTAGGTGAGATTTCAGGGTTGTGCTTCAGTGGTCGGGACGTAATTCCATGACCCTTATTAGTGGGTGTTCATGGTGGTGCCCCATCTATATAATTTGGCAAGGATTCAAGGTAAGGTTGCATCCTAACACTCTAAGGAGTCAGTTAGTCTTACTTAGAGCGGACTGACTCTTGTGGTGAGAGTAGTAGAAGACCTGAAACTCATTAAGGGCTAATCTTGTGTGGGAGGGATTGAAACATTGTAACACTTATCTCGGGGGTGAGCAGCTCGGTGGTGAGCAGAGATATCCACCACAAGTACAAGCATCCGCTGAATCCGACTAGATTATATGTCTCTGGATGATCCGGATGAGTCGAGTCAAGTCTTAGTGTATTGATTGGAAGGTCATAACATGCTTGGATGATGTATGCATATTGGACTGTGAGAGTATATCTGATTGTGAGATAAAACCACTTTTGGCTCTAGCTTACCCTTTGCTTGTTTGATTGCTTTGTATGTTGTTCCTCTACCTTTGCGATGATCATCAATTTATTGATGGGAGCAAATGCGAGAGGTACTCGTGGTCAACAGGAAAGAGATGATTCCGCTGCATAGTCTGTCTAGGCTAGACTTCATATTTTATTGGGCTTTTCTTTAGGGCTATGATCCATGTACTAGTTTGTCTTTAAAATTCCTATTTTTTTCTATTAAGCTTTATATCTGGTTCCTTTTTGGCATCATGGTGTGCCTTGGATAATTGTAATAAGTTTAAACTCTAGGACTGCGCTGCTATATTATTTTAGTGTGACACTTCCTTTAATTATGTTTATTAATTAAATGGAGTGTTACACTGTAGGGATCTTGACTAATAATGTTAAGAGAGTCAAAATAATATAATTAAAATTTAAAATTTACATATTTAATTATTGTCACTAATATAATAAAAATGAATAAATAATTTAGTATATTTGTACCTACAAAAGAAAAATCACTCGTATATGAAAGATTGTCTTTCGTTCTTTCAGATTTTTGAACTCATCAATAATTGAATCAAAACTAAAATTTTCAACTATTTTTTTTCAATATAAATATAAACATGTTTCAAAGAATTAATATAAAATACATTCCTCTAATTGAACAACATGATCATTTGTATATGATTCAAGATACGTAAAATAAGATATTGAATTAATATTATTTTCACTGTCACACATAGCTTTATTTTTATCACTTTTAACAAATAAATTTGTTCTTTTATTTTTCATCAATATACGTATTTCTTTTTTAATTTTAAGATTAAAAAATATTATCATAATTTAATTAAAAAATAAAAAATTAAGAGTTACTAAAAGAAATAATCAATGGCAATCAAGTCTCAATCAAAAGATGGTTATGAATAAACAAATAGTATAATCCTTTTTCTCCCATATTCATAAAAAAAATGAATATAAAGCTCATGTGATAAAAAATAATATTAAATATTAAACAAATATTTCAGTATCAAGTGATACGAGAGTTACATTTCTACTTTGTGAATGTAAGAGAAGAAATGGAGATGAAAGTAAAAATAAGAAATTTGTATTTAACTTTTTTTTTTCAAAACAAAAAAAAAATATTTGAAAGTGTGAGAAAAAAATAAATGAAAGATCAGTATAATTTGTGAAAATCTTAAAAATATAATAAGAAAGAAAATAAAAAAGATTTTAATAAATATTTTTATTCTTCATCATATTTAATTTTATATTTTATTATTTATTAATATTAAATTTTATGGCTTATAAAATAAATAAAAAAAATACTTAATTTAACTTTTATAAATTTTCAATATATGTTACATAAAATTTAAAAAATTAAAAAAATTTGAAAATAAATAATATATATATATATATATATATATATATATAATGTAATATAAAAAGAAATAAAAATTGTGGGGGACGGTGACCACCCTTACCCCAAGTAAGCTCTGCCATTGCTTGAAACAACTTAATTTTCATATTATATCTATTTAATTTAAAGAAAAAACATTACATAAGTTAAAACATTGTGTATTGTTTTAAGAAAAGAAACAGTATCACTTACTAAAGTTCAGCTCTTAAAATAAGTAGTCTATTACCAAAAAAAAAAAAATGAATGTATATATAACAACCAATCGGCTAATGAAATATTTATATCTCAAAAGTCAAACAAATCGTTTTCAATCAACATCTTCCAACACAGTCCACCAAATCATTTAAAACTCATTTTCCCTAAAATGAAAATTAACATAGAAGAAAGAAAAGACACCAGAATTCCCTAAAATCAAATGTATCCTTATTTTTTTAATTTCAAAAAACATATAATATTAGTCATTCTTCTAAACTTATTAGTTGATGGAAATTCTTTTACTTGAAAAAAAAAACGAGATTTCGACCAAAGTAAAAATAAAAAAATCATAAGTGAACTTGTTGAAATCTAGGTAATATTGTAACACCTAATTTAATTAATAAATAAAATTAAAGGAAGCGTTACACAGGATAATACATAAATGCAGTCTTGGAGTTTAAACACAACTCCATACAATCCAAGACACCCAACTATGCCAAAACGAACCAGATACAAATATTTAACAGTAATAAAATTGGGAATTTAAAGAACAACCAATACATGGGCCGTGGTCCTACAAGAAAAATTCACTAAGCGGGATCTAGCCCAAGCGGGCTAAGTAGCAGAGTCACCATTCCCCTGTTGACCGCGAGAACCTCTCGCATCTGCTCACATCAATAAATTGATGATCATCGCAAAAGGAGAAGAACCACATACAAGATAGCCAAACAAACAAACAGGGTAAGCTAGAGTAGAAACAATTCATCAAGCAGTCACATGCCATTACACAGTCCAACAATATATATCATCCAAACATGCTATGACTCCTCAAACAATACACTAGACTATGACTCGACTCATCCGGATACATATAATCTGGTCGGATTCAGCGGATGCTCGCACTTGTGGTGGATATCTCTGCTCACCCCTGAGTTGCTCACCCTCGAACTAAATGTTACAAGTGTTACAATATTTCAATTTCCCCACACACAAGGTTAGCCCTTAATGAGTTTCAGGCCTCCTACTACTCTCACCACAAGAGTCAGTTCGCTCTAAGTGAGACTAACTGACTCCTTAGAGTGTCAGGATGCAACCTTACCTTGAATCCTTACCAGACTATATAGATAGGGCACTACCATGAACTCCCACTAATAGGGGTCATGGAATTACGTCCCGACCACTGAAGCACGACCCTGAAATCCCACCTAGGGATGTTCAAGGAATTACGTACTAACCTTATACCAAACATATCTAAGCAACCAAACAATATTATTCATGCGTTTAAAACCCCATACCAACCTCTATAGTCCATCCTCATTCACATTCCATGTTGAATCCATACTATCTCATTCTTTCCAACTCATGAATATATAATTTTATCTCATGCCAATACCATGCCACTTTGATTATCAACCACATCATTCGATTCCCGTGCCAAGATCACACAATCACATCAATCCAGTTCATAGTCACAGATTTGGTCATACATTTCATATGCCGCATGCAATAAATAGAATATATCATAAATTGAACAACTCAAAACAACCAGGCGAAGAAAATAACATGGTCTGCAGTAGACCTCGCTTAAGCCAGAAGCCCTTGCTTAGGCGAGAGGAGTCCCCTCGCTCAAGCTACAGGCTCTCGCTTAGGCGAGATCGCGACAGAGGCCTTGGGAGATTCTTGCACACTCACTTAGGCGAGCCCTCCCTCGCTTGAGCGAGATAACCCCTCGCCCAAAGGTGAGGTTCCTCGCCTGGGCTAAATTGCAGCGGCACCCCAAGGCTTTCACGCCTTCTCGCTTAGGCGAGCATCTCTCGCCTGAGCGAGATAGTGCCTTGCTCAAAACAAGGACACTCCGCCTGAGCGAGAGTTTGTGTGTGTCACCCTGGTCTGCCTCTATCAGTCTCGCCTGGGCGAGTCGGTCTCGCTTGGGTGAGAGCAACAGATCTCGCCACTGCCTTCCTACAACAGTCGCATTTTCACATCCAAAATAACAACACAAGGCAATCCATACATTCACAGCAATGCACAGTATATGCAAACATAAAGTAACTTCCAAAACAGACCAAAATAGACTAAAACTCAGAACCCTAGCTTCTCTTACCTCGAAAGGAGCTAATATCGGGCTTCGACTCTTAAACCAACAGAACCAGCAGCTCCAAGAATAGATCTAAGAACTGGAACAGTGGCACAAAAAAGGAACGAGGTTACTAAAGTGGACCTCTAACGAAAAAATACAAAAAAGAACTTTGAAAGGAACCAGTAGGGGCTGAGGTTTAACTTATGTGAAGACGAGCTGAGCTTAGAGCTAGCTTGACCAAGAGCCATGAGTAACCTAACAGAGCGTTCTGAAAGGGGACTCTTGGCTGTTTTAGGGCCTTGGCACCTTATGGGCCAGCCCTTAGGCCCAGTAGATTTGGGACATCCCTTCTAATTAAAGGTAGAAAAATAAAGTGGGCCTTGCAAGCAGCATAAACGTAAAATTATTTTGGTGGTGGGTAGTACGGTGACTTTAAATAACAAATTACCATAGGTAATTTTGGTTAGATGTGTAAAACAAATTGGTAAATTGGAAATGGAAATATTATAAAAATTAATTTATCTATTAGAAATAAGTTGAGAAATAAGTTGACAGTTTGGGTTATATTATATAAAAGTCAAGCTTAGCTATTGTAAATTGTTGGAACAGTTCTTAAATCAGATTATGTTAAGAATAATTTTATAAATTAGTGTGGGTGCAGTGGAGAGTATAGTACTTGAAGCTTGTTTAAAAATCCATTGCTATAAGATACGTTAAAATAATAAATGTGTTAAAATGTTTGTACTTGCATGATTATGGGGAAAATTAATATAAAATGGTGGTATCTATGTAGATTCTAATATATTTTGGAAGATAGTGAAAATGGTATGCGGCGGTTTAGTATACTTAAAAAAAATAAATATTCAATAATTTAAATATTATGAGAATATTTTAAGAGCGAGGTAATACAGTGTTATGGATTGATATTATGGTAATTTGATGAAATATATATATATATATATATATATATATATATATATATATATATATATATATATATTTGTTAAAATTGTATATGTGGTGACTCGACGAAAGATGGTGTATTTGAAAAAATATTAGAGAATGGTATTCGGTTGCAAGTTTTTCTAGAAGAACATTAAGAAAGGTAACTCTAATAATTATACTGAATATGAGTTTTTTCAAGGAAGTCCTAGAGAAGAGTGATGAAAAGTGACACTTATACACTTCGCTAGAGAAGCTCTGAAGGAGAGTGATGGAAAGTGACACATATGTATTTTGTAGAGGAAACTTTCAAAAAAAGTAGTAGAAAGTGATATTTATGTATTTCACATAAAAGATTTTAAGGAATGTAATAAAAAATGACACTTATATACTTCGTTGTAAAGCTCTTATCGAAGATGGGGAGTAAACCATATCCATTAGATTTGTGAGAAGCAAGAATAATGATTGCTCAAATGGTTAATTGTTGTTGTTTAGTTGCGAGCAAGAGTTACAACAAAAATTTAGTTGGTGATGGTGAGATCATTGATGGTTATATCATATGTTGTGATGATATGTTTTGGACAATTGTGCATGACATGTTTTGTGGTCGCGTAAAACAAATGGTGTAATTGTATGGTGAAACACCATGTTATTTAAGGTTTGTGTGAGTTATTATTATTGTTGATGTATATTATTTCGATGATATTTCAATGTTTTGTTAGTTCACCCTAGACTTGTCATGTGACTATAATAATAGTACTTTTATACAGGAGCGTACGTTAATGCAGTTGTACAATATTCACTACAAAAATATGTAATTTTAGATGAGGTTTATTCCTTGAGGTTATAATAACCTCCGGTAAATAATAATAAATAATAGGTATGGTGGAGGTTTTGAGAACCGTATTTAAGTATCAGGGGTTTTTTGAT
>Ga0214545_1009383_pt1 | contig 14942 bp, 10 predicted proteins | sample CNSS4metaG_FD_160064 | JGI IMG/M metagenome (GOLD analysis project Ga0214545, IMG submission 160064) | Root nodule microbial communities from cowpea collected in UCLA plant growth center, Los Angeles, California, USA - CNSS4 | ecosystem: Host-associated > Plants > Roots > Nodule | place: USA... | reverse complement strand
GAAGTATTGTTGTAACGTCCCATTTAATCAATAATCTTAATTAAAGGAAACATCACACAGTATAATACAAAAATGCAGTCCTGGAGTTTAAACACCATTCCTTACAAAAAAAAAAAATCAAGGCACGCCACGATGCCAACGAGAAACCAGATATAAAGTTTAATAGAATTACATAGGAATTCAAAGGACAAACAAGTACATGGGCCATAACCCTAAAGAAAAACCCAAATAAAACATGAAGTCCAACCCAGGTAGACTAAGCAGTGTAACCATCTCTTCTCTGTTGATCTCGAGTACCTCTCGCATCTGCTCCCATCAATAAATTGATGATCATCGCAAAAGTAGAAGAACCACATACAAAGCAATCAAACAAGCAAAGGGTAAGCTAGAGTAGAAACAATTTATCAAGCAATCACATGCTATTACAATCCAAACATTATTCATCAACCAATCATGTTATGACTTCTCAAACAATGCACTAGACTCAGACTTGACTTATCCGGATTACATATAATCTAGTCGGATTCAGCGGATGCTTGCACTTGTGGTGGATTACCCTGCTCACCCCCGAGCTAAGTGTTACAAGTGTTACAATGTTTCAATCCCCCACACACAAGGTTAGCCTTTAATGAGTTTCAAGCCTCTTGCTACTCTCACCACAAAAGTCAGTCCGCTCTAAGTGAGACTAATTGACTCCTTAGAGTGTTAGGATGCAACCTTACCTTGAATCCTTACCAAATTATATAGATGGGGCACCACCATGAACACCCACTAACAAGGGTCATGGAATTACGTCCCAACCATTGAAGCACGACCCTTAAATCACACCTAGAGATTTCAAGGAATTACGTACTGACCACATGCCAAACATACTCAATCAATTAAGTCATATTTATCATGCACATAAATCACATGCCAACCTTTATAACCAATCCTCATTTATTTTCCATATTGAATCCACACCAACTCATCATTCTCAATTCATGAACATAGTATTGTATTTCATTCCAATGCCATGCCACTTAAATCACCAACCATCTCGTTTGTTTTACTTTTTAAGATCACACTAACTCATCAATCCAAATTCATAGCCACAGTTTTTTCATGCATAATCACACGTATCATACTTTAAATGAAACGAACCAACCAAACAAACACCCAATCACAACCATGTGAGCAGAACATCGTGGCCTGCAGCGTATCTGGTTCAAGCTAGACGCCCTCGTTCAGGCAAGAGGAGTTCCCTCGCTCAAGCTGCAGCCCTCGCTTAGGCGATATCACGACAGAGGCCCTGGGAGGTTTTTCGCATGCTCGTTGAGGCGAGCCTTCCTCGCCTGAGCGAGACCACCCCTCGCCCAAAGGTGAGGTTATTCGCCTGGGCTAAGAATGCAGCAACACACCATGGCTTCCACGCGTTCTCACTTAGGCGAGCGTCTCTCGCTTGACCAAGATAGTGCCTCGCTCAAAACAATAGCTCTCCGCCTGAGCGAGAGTTCGAGGGTAACCTTGGCCTGTTTCTGCATGTCTCGCCTTGGTGAGTCAGTCTCGCTTGGACGAGAGTAACAGGTCTCACCATTGTTCTCCCTGCAACAGCCACACATTCGCACCCAACCAACAAACCAAGTATTTCACAGTTCAATCACAACACACCAGGCATAAATCACAGAACAGTGACAAGGAAAACCCAAACAATCGAAGTAAATACACAAGCCCTAGCTTCCCTTACCTGGAAAAGCTAGCAGGAACTTTGATATGCAACAATGAGCACCACAGTTTTGCGGACAGACCCAAAAACTGAAAACAAACAGTGGAACAAAACAAGGACAAGGTTATCACGAAACCCTAACTGGGATTATAAAATCGTAGCTGGAGGAAGATTAATATTAGCTAAGGAGTAACTTACATGGCTCAGAGGACGAGACTGAACTAGCTCGAAGGCGGTGAAGGTCCAAACCCTAGCAGAGGAAGACGGTAGCAACTTTAAGGAAGTGGGTTTGTTTTGCGAAAGTGAGCAGAATGGTTAGGGTTAGGGCAGATTAGGTCTGGATTTCTCTTTTGGGCTAGCCCTTAGGCCCAATAGACTGGGGCAACCCTTAAAACATTAGGATAGAAAAACTGGGCCTTGCAATTGTTATTATTGATATAATTTATGTGGATTTGTAAATATATCATTTAGAATTTAGCTAATTGTGACAATCTGCTTCATTATCTAATTATTTAAGACCATTAATTATGTTCATTACATATTGATATAATCTATAGTTACACAATATATAGTTTATAGTTATACTTAATTTATATTGAAATATTGAAATGATTACATTTGAGAATAAAATTTAAGGGTGTGGTTTTGACGGCAAGGTACAGTAATTAGGTGTCTTGTGAATTTTTGTTCCGTGCATATGTACATTAAGTTATATATTATATTGAAATGAAATGCATATCTACATATTGTTGTTAAAATAAAATATAGGAAAATTGAGAACTTTGGTCTCGTGCAAAAGTAATGTCCACACATAAATAATCAACTTAAACAAAAATGCAAACATAATTTAAGATTGAAGTTAACATTTTTAAACAAAAATAAATGAAGGTATTGTTATCAATGTAGACATTAAATTTATAATAATTAATTCTTGATGGGTACACACATTTTATTTTAATTTTGTTTCAAATGTAAATTGAGTTACATATTATACTAAAATGAAATGCATATGTACATATTATTGTTAAAAGAAAATATAGGAATATTGAGAACTTTGGTCTCATGCAAAAGTAATGTCCACACATAAATAATCAACTTAAACAAAAACGCAAACATAATGTAAGATTGATATTAGCATTTTTAAACAAAAATAAATACAAGTATTGTTATCAATGTAGACATTAAATTTATAATAACTAATTCTTGATGGGTATACACATACATTGAGTTATATATTGTATTGAAATGAAATGCATGTTGTTAAAATAAAATATAGGAATATTGAGAACTTTGGTCTCATGCAAAAGTAATGTCCACACATGAATAATCAACTTTAAAAAAATGCAAACATAATAATCATTTTAATGGTCCAATAAATTTCAAAACGTCTTTATTGAAAGTTGTGTTTTCATGAATTGGAATACGCTCAGATTTAGTAATTTAGTAATACAAAGATATTTGCATTGTTTCATGAGCAGTCATCATTATCACATTATCTTGTATTACGTTTATTTGCAATGCAATCAAAACAATTATAATTTTGGAATATGAAACCATTTACGAGTTATTTATGTAAACCATTTAATAAATATTTATTGATGAATTGGTAAATGTAAACAATTTTAATCTAGGAAAAATATATTAATTACTTGATTTATAAAAATATTTTATTTGGAATATGTTTATATTGAATATAAATTTGAATTTAAATACTAAATAATATTTAGGAATAAATAACAAAAATAATTATTAATCAACCAAATTTGGAAATAGATTAGGACAAAAACTTTCGAAAATGAAATATAAAAATGAAGTTTTCAAGTGTTTCTGAAAATGTATTTTGTGAATATCATTTTCAGATTTTCAGGTCTTTTTTTAAGTGTTGGAATCTGAAATTGTTAAATGATGAAAGCGTGTGAGAGAGATTAAACAATATCTGAAACAGTGCAATGATAATCAAACAAAGAAGAGAAGTTCTCTATGAGAGACGTAAATGAAGTGTGAAATGTGAAGAAAAGAAAATGAATCTTTTGAATATTTTAATCCGAATAAGTTGAATCATGAAAGCGTGTTGGAGATGAAACAATAAATGGAGCAGTTGAAATATGTGGACCAGTGCAATGATGATTATCTTAAGTAGTGCAAATAATAATGAAAAAATATTTATACAAACGTGCACCATATTCAGATATCAAGAGAGATTAATGAATTACTTCAATAGTTGAATCCCAATCAATTGAATCATCAGAACGTTTATTCCGAGCAGTTCAAATTAATGGAGCAGTTCAATTATCTAGACCAGTGGTGCATTGATGATTATCTGGAGCCGTGCAAATAATAATTACAAAAATTTATACAAACGTTTATTCAGATTTCGTATTCATTATTTAGACGTTATGCAAATATATTTAAAAATATTTTCATTGGAAGTTGTGCAGGGTTTCTTGAGCAGTGATAAATTTAGATTTTCATTGGAAGTTGTGCAATGTTTCATTGAACGTAAGATTTATTGATAGAAAAATAAATGCAGGTATTGTTATTAATGTAGACATTAAATTTATAATAACTTATTCTTGATAGGTACACACATTTTATTTTGTTTTTGTTTAAAATGTACAATGAGTTATATATTGTATTGAAATGAAATGCATATGTACATATTGTTGTTAAAATAAAATATAGGAAATATTGAGAACTTTGGTCTCTCGCAAAAGTAATATCCACACATGAATAATCAACTAAAACAAAAATGCAAACATAATGTAAGATTGATGTTAACATTTTAAACAAAAATAAATGCAAGTATTGTTATCAATGTTGACATTAAATTTATAATAACTAATTCTTGGTGATCAAACAAAGAAAGTGTGAAATGTAGATGAGAGAAGTAAATGTATCTTTTGAATCTTTTAATCCGAATAAGTTGAATCATGAAAGCATGTTGGAGATGAAACAATATATGGAGCAGTTGAAATATGTGGACCAGTGCAATGATGATTATCTTAAGCAATGCAAATAATAATGAAAAAATATTTATACAAACATGCACCATATTCGAATATCAAGAGAGATTAATGAATTACTTCAATAGTTGAATCTCAATCAATTGAATCATCAGAACAATTATTCTGAGTAGTTTAAATTAATGAAGTAGTTCAACTATCTATACTAGTGGTGCAATGATGATTATCTAGAGCAATACAAATAATACTTACAAACATTTATTCCCATGCTACTGATTTGAAGAGACCGAAACATCCAGAGGTTTTATTGAATAAATTTTACCATCTCGTTGCATTAAATCGTCTTAAATAGTAATTTATGTTTCCCATGCTATTAAATGGTCTTCAATAATAATTTATGTTTTCCATGCTACTGATTTGAAGAGACTGTAACATCCAGAGGTTTCACTGAAGAAACTTCATCTAGTGTTGAAGAAACTTAACTAAGCAAGTCATTCATCTTTTCAAAAAATCCAAAGTATTCAGTTTCAAGAACTTGCTTCAGAACCTCATATGCATCCTAAGTATAATATTTATTGAACAATAACGTCGTCATATAAACCAAACAAATTATATATACACAAAATCCATATAAAAAAACTTCCATGAATAATGTACAGATCCAACAACAGATCCTTCAAGTTTAACCTTGTAGACCCACATGTGAGGAACACCATTGGAACACCACCAGGAGGATGAGTTGGCTCACAAAACAAAAATGATTAAAATCAAACTCAAAAAATTGAAAAATAATCAAATTCAAACCTTTTAAAAATAAAACCTCTTAATAATGATTTTTCATCCTTCTACTTGAAAACTTCATTTTGGATCTTCAAAAATCTTCGATCTTCTTTTTAATAGAAGAAGAAAACATGAAAGAATAGAGGAAAAGAAGAAGCTTCAAAGAGAAGTTGAGAGTGTGAGAAAGAAAGAGTAAAGGAGAGAGAACGGAGAAAAGAAGTGTAGTAGAGTGGTAGGTGAGTGTGTGAGTGGTGTTGAAGCTTCTGGAGAAAAGTTGAGAACCTGAACAAACAAAAAAAAAATTTATCAAAACGAAATAGAAACACACAAAAAATACATTCAAACAACAGTACAGACAACAATACATATGCAAGATGAAGAAGAAACTAAAAAACACTTGAAATTTATTACATTTTCTTCACCTAATAATAGGTCTATAGCACCTGAAAAACTGAAAAAGGGTTTATGAAAATGAAACTGAAACAACAAAAAACACCTTCAAACAACAACACGGGTAACAATGCATATGAAAAAAGAAGAACAAAAAAATCGAAATTTATTACCTTTAGATCAGCCAAAAATAGGTTTCGAAACACCTGGAAAACCAAAGAAAGGTTTATAAGATGAAATTGAAACAACAAAAAAATACCTTCATACACATTTGTGTTAGGTTATGTTGGTAATAGTTACAGAAGCAAACACTTAGCTTGACAGTGGAAAGGAAGAAGAAGTTTCAAAGAGAAGTTGAAAGTGTGAGGAAGAAAGAGTAGAGGAAAGAGAACGGAGAAAAGCAGTTTGACAAGAAATTTGTTGCTCAATTTTCCAACAAATTTTGTAACACCCCTTTCGGGATGCCACTATGAATTAAATGAAATAACCAAATTACTCTGTACCATCCTAATAAAATAGAAAATTTTCAAAAAAGAAAATTATTTCAACACAGTTAAAAATTTACATTTGAACAAACCCGTATAAGCTTTCAAATGGAAACTTGTTACAAATTTATCCAATTGGAAAATTTATAAAATTGTCAAACTATTACAACTTATTTGAAAAAAAACAATTCCTAGTGCTTTCCAAAATTTCCATAAGCTTTCCCCACGAGGGTCCTTACAACCATGCTTCTCCATTTGCATTTGTATCAACATCTGCTCCATATAACACAAATAATACAAGGGTGAGCTAATGATAAAAAAAAAATCATATATCAAACTATTATATCCATGCAACTCCCTAAGCATAATTATCAATACACATACAACACATGAATAACACATATAACCAATAAGTAATATCAACAAATAGTATGTCATTCTCTCATAACCAACCACCACCTTTCCCGAACACCTACGCCTCTTGGAAAGGACATTTCCCTTGCTTACATAGACTTACAAGCAAAAACTCCTCTACTCGACTCATCAAAGCACCTCTAGGTAGGAGCATTATTGCTAAGCTCATGCCAAAGCCTTATGGCAGAAACAAACCTCTTATACCCAATTCACCAAAGCTCTCTAGGTAAAAGGACAACCTTGCTTTACAATTACAATAGAATACACACACCACCACACACACATACACAAATGTATTTTATACCTCATCATCATAGAATTGACCATACATCGTTAACATCATATGCGTTCATCATACAATAAAATTAGAAGATCATACCATATTTGTCTCATCATCTCAAAACCTTCAAAACATTCCAAACATCCAAAACAAACAAACCAGGCAGTCTGATGCTCAACACTAACGTTAAGCATCATTTACCTTACTTTTGTTTTTGCTCAGCAGATAGAGCCAATTAATAAGCCACTCAACATTGCACCATAATTCGCTCAACAGACAAAGTCACTAGCTTAGCTGCTCAACATTGCATCACTATTCGCTCAACGGATAAAGCCACTCAATTAGTGACTAAACACTTCGCAGTATACGAAATAGTGTAAGTGCACCTATTTCAGTAATCAAAAGTAGCCAAAAGCAAAAGATTGCACCAAGGAGGCTTCACAATATTAACCAATACTTACCATTTCACCAAAAACTCTAGTACTTACCAATCCCAATCACTTCTTTTATGCACTAAATCAAATAACCACAAATTACACATAATTTTGCACTCATAATCACATACAACAACAAAACTTATCTCCTTCCCTAAACAATATTATAATGCACCAACAAATGAACTCTACACTCATCAATTCAAGCTTAAGAAAACTTACATTCACACTATTTAGAACACGTCTCAACATAATTCTGCACACAACCAAATCATTACCTAAACATCACATCAAAATCCATCATGAAACACAACACCTTGAACCTTAATTTCAAGACTGCATGAAAATTGATTCCACCAATCTCCTCCACCTAATTCTTCTTCAATTTAAACAAACAAAACCATAATATAGGGTTAGCTCCCCTTACCTTGAGTCCTTGATCAAAAGCTCGTCTTCCATAGAAAATTTCTTGCTCTACCAAGATGCCATCTCTTCCTTCCTTGCTCAAATCCTACCTTCTAAGAACCTCTGACCATTATTTATCTAAACTCAAATGCCATCCTCTCACTTACAAGGTGTTTATAAAAATTCAACAATCATCTCTTGTACTCTTTCTAAACTCACGTTAGTCTCCCCCTCCTATAGGGTTTCCACTCTTAAAAAAATTGACCTAGCCCATCTAATGTTTTGTACAACCCATTATTTTTTATTAAATTGAATAAATAAATAAAACTATTATTTCAGAAAATATTTTGCTTTTACTAAAAACACCTAGCTTACTCTGGTTAAAGTTTGAACCCACATCCTTAAAGGATTACCAAGCACTTCATACCAATAAGCTAACACATGTCAATGATAATCACAAACAAGCATTACAATACCAACTCACACATAAGCTTATTTTTAAATTAATTATTTAAAATAAAATGCACAAGACATGAATTAAAATACATGACCCTCAACCTTACCCCAAGGCTCTCAACCAATTGAATTATACTTCACTTGCATTATAATTCATTAGATATTTCATTTTTTAAACCATTTCCACATTCTACCACTTTGCTTGCAAAGATTCTAATTATTTTCCTCTTGGATCGTACAGATTTATTGACAGATCTTGCCATCAATGCAGGAAAAGGAAATGGCCGCAGTTATTTTTGACTTTTGGCTTTGGGTTCGCACCTAAGGCATATGCAGGCGAGGTAAAAAGGCATTTGTTTATGGTTCAGTTATGAACCGAGACATATTTAAAGGTTGTTGCCTCGGTACCCTCCACAACTAAGGCCTAATGGGCAATAGAAATTAAAAAAAAAATGAAATATACTTTCTACCTTGGGTCTAGTCCAACCGAGGCATAAAGTGAGATATACTGCCTGAGTTATGTCCCAACCGAGGCATATTAGCTATTAAAAAAATATGGAAATAATCTTCTGCCTCGGTTTTGGTTATAACCGAAGCATAAAGGTGTCATTTTACAGGTTCCATTTCTTTCATATCCAACACATCAAACCTGCAAATTTTCAACCAGAAAACTAAAACTAGCCAAAAACAAAAGCCAAATGCTATTCAAACAAGAAATGTGACAAAATATTTAAATGTTATTCATATTAATGTACTATTCATTACAAGCTCACATGCTACCATAAATAGATATATTAAGTACTATTGTACATTTGTATAATGTACTTTGCACATAGTAGTTGATTTTTCTAACATGTTATGTCCAACAATTGAACTATGAAAATGGTAAGGTACAAATTTATGAGTCACTGATATTTCCATACACATTATTCTATCCAGTTACAAGTGACAATCTGAAGTTAACTATGTGAAATCCTGAAACATAACCAAATGTCAAAGAATTGGAGTACTTACGGACCAAAGAAAAAACACATGAGGGTATATAGTGATAAAAATGGCATTTGCACCTTTCCCAAATTTCACTAAAATAAAAATGTAAAAGCCTGGCTCCACATAGTTTAGCAAAAGCTTGCTCCCGACATACCTAGGGTTTTGCATAAAAGAAGATTCTAGTCAAGAACCTTGAAGCTTGTAACAACTAGTTTAAACACCTCATCCATGGGCATACATCTAACTTGAGCAGTTGGAACGGCTACACCAACACAAACTGTGTTTGTGCTTTCACTCAAAGGGCTGAGGAAATATAATAAAATCAAAATGTATGTCTAGAACATGATTTTCCCTACGACAGATGATATTTTATTTTTTATTTAAACTCAAATTTACTTAAATCTAGCATGTTGAGATTTACATGATCGATTAGATGTTATCATATTAACCAGGAAGGATAATTTTCCACCCAAAGGAAAGGTAAATTGTGCTCATAATATTGTGTATATACTAGAATAATACTTTGAATCTTTTTTTATTGACACAAACCTTCTGATTTCTCACTAATGGATTAGAGAGATCAAAATAATGAAAAAAGGGACGAGTATTGGGTGTAATTTCATAAGCCTTTAAACTATAGGGGATGATCTTATTTAGTCCAAAAAAAGTTTGAACAAAACCTTAACATCCACCTAAACTCAATAGAACTCATCCAATCATGCATAACTTGAATTGTAGGACAAGTTTGGGAAGATCGTATTGCCATGAAAAATATATTCTAAAACTTACTTTATAACAATTGGCTCGTATGCAGTGGTTAGAACATCAATATCATTTTCTTTAAGACACAAATTTTCCTATAAACCTGAAAAAATTAAACAATTTTGGAATGAATCAAAGATTGATCAATGTAGGAATAGTGTCAAATTAACATTAGCAAATGTTGACGTAACACCAAACCTACTTTCATAATATTTTGTGCTTCCCTTCCTTATCGACCTTTGGATATTGCCTGATAACAATTCCATATGGCTGTAAGTGATTGAAAACATGCATATCGGTGCAAAACCCTTGAAAAAACTCATCAAAGCTTAAGAATGCTAACAACTCATAAATCATCATAATCTCAAATTTCAAGTGGAAAATTTAAGAATAGGTACAAACCAATAATCTCCTCAATACACTGCTAACAAAAATGCAACAAAACAAATACACAAAAAATGGATTTAAATTGCAAAAAATACCACAACATGTGAACAAACATGGTGGCATAGTTGTTGTTCTAGTTGTTAGAGGTGCAACAACTCGTCGTCGAAGGCAACGCCAACAGTAGGCAGAGGAGGCGGAAACGGGCATAGTTGTTGTTCTAGTTGTTAGAGTTTGTGGTGTTCGTTCACACAGTAGAAATGGAGGAGAACAAAAGTTGTGGTTTGCACAGTAAAGAATATGAGGTTTTAACTTTAACCAACTCGTCATCGAAGGTAATGCCAACAACAGGGGGATGAGGCAATGCTGAGTTCGTCGTGGTGGTGGTTCGTGTAGAAATGGAGAAGAGGAAAACGTAATGTGGTTCGCGCAGAAATGGAGGAAAGACGTTCACGAATTGGGAATTTTAACAAACCTTATACCTCAGTTCAATTGAAAGTCGAGGCATAAACTTCTTACTACTTGGGTTCCATGACACCCGAGTCCATAAAGGGTGAAAAAAAAACAAAAAGAGTTTTTTCTGGCTACAACTGTAAGACCCGAGAAATTTAAATAATTAAATAAATAATTATTTAATAAATGCGGATAGTGGGAATCTTTATGACATTTAATGTAAGAAATTATCATAAGGAATAATATTAACTTAAATGGTTGAGAGTACTTAATTGTGTTGGGAGGACTTGGGTTCGAGTCTTATGTATGCCATTTGTGCGTTTTTTAATAGTTTATTATTTTTAATAATATGCTTGATCATGATGAGTGATAATACAATCCTAGATGTATGAGAATTATCACGAAACATGAATTGATTGATTGGTTCATTTTTATTTAATTTTCTTTTTTCTCGCCATCATTCCTAATTAAGGCATAATTAAATGATAGTTAAGGGTGAAAAAGTGTGCTTTGGAGATTGTCACTTGTGAGTATTGAGAAGAGAGAATTCTAAGCGCATGGACCGAATCAAGAAGACCTTGCTGTAAGGAGTAGGAGTGGTATCAAAGGGAGGTCATTGTGAATCAAGAAGAAACTATAGTAATTTCAATTGGAGTAAGGAGTACTAGGTTAGGGGACCTAGACTCTATGTATATAGATTCGTATTACTATGTTGCGTGATTGTATGTATTCTTGAATGCTTAAATGCTACTTAATATGGGTAATTGTGTGTTTCTAGAAATTTTCCAGAAACCGCCTAGCAGGCCTTCAAAGCCACTAAGTGACTCATGTCATTTCCAGTGTATTTTCGGGTTCCTAGTACGAACCACCTGGCGACATGAACTGGTCGCCAGGCGACACAACCTTGCACACCCAGTTTTCTGGGTTTTGATTGAACAGTCTGGTGGTGATGAACACTCGCCAGGCAACGCAAGTTGATTGACTCAATTTTGATATTTTGGTGGCTTATGGGTTATTCTGATCGAGGAAAAGGGCCTAATACTTGTGGATGGAATGATTGGATGCCAACAATTGTCGAATTTCCATGTGATTGGAATTAATTTGATGAAATTAGTATGAAGAGATTTTAGGTTGGGAAAATTGGGGATTTATGAGTTTACGAGTATTTGATGTATGAATTATGTGAAGGATTATATGTTGGCATTGAAATGGATATTTAGTAACTTTGGAACTAGGATTGCATTACTGAATTGCAGAATTAGACATAGGAATGAGTTTTGGGATTTTAAGGTTTTAGCAAGTGCAACAGATTCTGGGATTTTTCCCAGAACTGATGTACCGCCTAGCAGGATGTAATCTACCGCCAGGCGATAGTGTGGAACATAGTCACAGTTTGCGTTCTGGATGGATTAGGCACGGGTTGGATTCAATTGTAGGGTAAGATGAAACAAAGATGTAGAAAGAGAAGGAAAATGAGTTAGTAGTACCATGGGTGTTGATGAGAAGACATGAGTAAGGACTGGGTGTTAGAAGTGTAGTGGGACAAGGAATGATTGAATTATTGCACGTGACCAATTTAGAAACTATTTTAGTTACCAATAGTTTTTTGTTTATAAATTGGTATTTAAATTAGTCATTATAGTGACTAATTACTTTTTATCCCTAAAATTGATCATTTATAAAAGATTTTATTGTAATACTATAGTAAAAAAGGTGTTGACAACCTACACGAATCTGACCATTTTGAGGATTTCTTATTTCTTCATCAGACAACCTCTTCAAACTAAATATATTAAAGCTAAAAGATGAAAACTAATGATAGGGAACAAATGTTAATCGAAAACTAGGATTTATAAAGACAAAGGGAATAACACTATCTACAATGATAATAAATCTTACCTTGAAGCAGCGAAGAACACTAGCCACATCGGTTGGGTCCAATTGACTCCAACTGTGACACAAGAATCATTTGGGAATGTGAGGGTGAACCTAAGTGAGTGGGTTTAAGATTGAGTGTTTTGAAATGAGATGATTGGAGTTGAGCAACTTGAAAAACCCTAACTATAATGAATGGGTCTGAGATTCTTTAGAGAAATCTAAAATAAGAAACAAAAGAGAGGGATTGAGAAATCAGAGTGTCTAATGGAATGAAATGTAAGAAAAAAAGTTTAATTAAAAAATTATAATTTTTATGTACAAAATTATTTTTTGTAGGTAACTTTTTTTAAAATAATTTTTATATCTTTTTATAATATTTATTTTCTACGTTCATAGATAATATTTCGCATAAATTGTTTTTGTCAAAATCGACTATGCTTATCTACAAAATTTTATATGTAATTTATTTTTTATTATCCACGAATTTTAATGTTTTCTACAAACATTTTTTATGACTAAAACAAAATTATCTAAAACAAATTATATATGATATTTATTTTAATTGAAATCTCACTATATTATATATTATACACCATTAGGGATGTTAACGGTGCGGGTATGGTACAGGTAGTAGCTGTAACATCCCGACCAATAGCTCCCTCGTATCCTACCTGCTAGATATATATCTGCCACGTACCTGTACCCATATCTGTCGGGTATCCATTATGCGGGTACTCGCATAATTTTTTAATATCCTTGGATATGCACGAGTATCCACGGGTATTTAAAAAAAATAAAAATAAGTATTTAACAACATATTTTAGTCGTAAATTCAAATACAATACAATACATAACATTCATAAATTTTAAACAAAGTCCAGATAACTCATTTAAATAATGTTGAATGACGGTTTACAAAGAAATGTTTTTTTTAAACTAATTGATAAAGAAATAACTCATTCAAAATCAATATATTAATATTTTAATCATGTTTTTTTTAATTTAAATTAGAGTATAGCGGGTAAGTGTATTTACGGGTACGGATACTATGATACTCATACTCACCCCGTTAACATGTGGGTGTTAAAAATACTTGTACCCGTTATCCGCGGGTATCCATTTTTCACCTGTTGTAGGTTTTATTCGCAAATACGAATTTTTTTGACATCCCTATACATAACCCTTTATAAACACTTTGAAAATATATAAAGTGTCCTAATATATAAATAAATAATATAGAATGTAATGGCTATTGAAATTCGCAAAATATAAAGTTAGTTAGTTATTTATACCATAATATTGTCATAATTATGATGACAATGATGGTTAGTATATCATTAGCTTTTTTATACGATGCTAAAGAAGTGATAATATCATTTTATTTGGTGTTTATATTATCAATTTCAACAAACATGGTGTAAAAACCCCAAGCCAAAAGGTGTTATAAGCTTCGGTTCAAAGAAAACTAGTGCCCAAGGTAGCTTATATGCTTCGGTTGAACAGACCCAAAGCCAAAAACATGGCTAGAAATTTCAAAAATGCTACTAGCTGTTACGTCTTTAGCCTCGGGTGGCACTGAACCGGGGCCAAATAGGGCTATATGCCTCGGTTATTAATTGAACCGAGGCCATATAGTTTAATTAGGGCACAAAACAGTGAACCCCTCTTCTTCTTCCTTGCGAGCGCTGCATCTCCTCAATCTCTCTCTCTCTGCAACTATTCTGGTGACACCACCACGCGAGCCCCCTTCTTCTTCCACCAATGTTGTGATGCCACCGTCGCGTCTCGCCTCTGGCCACGCTACTCCGGCCAGTTGTTGCTCTGATTGGACAATGTCTCTCTCTCTGCAACTGTTCCAGCGACACTCCACCACCACGCGAGCCCCTCTTCTTCGTCCACCAACGTTATGCTGCCACCGTCGCGTCTCGCCTCCAGCCACGCTGCACCAGCCACCTTCACTGCATCTCTTTTTCCTGCACCTCCATTTCGTGCACGACTATTTCCCCGTTTTCCGCAATTGTCACACCGCGGTTCCTCCAAGGTAAATTTCCAACGTGTTTTTGATTGGTTTTCCGTTTTGTATATGTTAATTTTCAATTTTAGTTATTGTGAGTGTTAATTTGCATTGAGATTGAAATTGTTTGGAGTGTTTTGATTAATTTT
>Ga0214545_1009380_pt1 | contig 14943 bp, 10 predicted proteins | sample CNSS4metaG_FD_160064 | JGI IMG/M metagenome (GOLD analysis project Ga0214545, IMG submission 160064) | Root nodule microbial communities from cowpea collected in UCLA plant growth center, Los Angeles, California, USA - CNSS4 | ecosystem: Host-associated > Plants > Roots > Nodule | place: USA... | reverse complement strand
AAAAAAAAAAAAACTTAAGTCAAAGAGGAGAAAAAAAGAAATAAACAGTGGCTTCTTCAAATTTGAATGTAGCTTTTATTACACTTTTCTCATTTCTCTCCAAAACTCTGTTTTCTTCTCTTAGTAAACCCTAACCGTCCTCGACACCAATCCCTTCTCACTGTCTTCATCCTCACACTTTCACTCTCTCCTCGTCGGCAAAATGCATTTTGCTTAAAGCCTACCATTTTCCTTATTTTCCTCTAATCGTTGGCATCTAGCTCTCACTTTGTCCATCTCTCACTTTCTTGATCTCGGTCTCATTTTCCATTCTTCATTTCATACGTTTATGTTTTCTGAATTTTTTCATTGTATTCATTTTGTTTTGCTCAATATGATTTTTTTTTTCTATCACAAGACATCTTAACTTTGTTTTCGTTTTTGAGACGAATAAAATGTTCTAAGATCGAAGAGTTCTTGACGGCCAAAAGAAAAGCTCAAGCATAAGGACAGAGAACGATTTTTAAAACGTTTGATTTTAAAAAGATTTGATGTTTAAAAGTAGGAGGACGAAGAACATCTCTGTTTTTCAAAAGTCTTAATTTTTATCATTTCGTTTTTTTTTGTCTGGGTGTTTTTTTTTCTCACATCTTTACTTTTGTTTTTATTTTCGAAATGAATGAAATGTTTGAGTATGAAAAGATCGGAGAGCTCTTGAATGCTAAAGAGCTCTTGAACGCTAAAGGTAAGCACTATCATGCAGAATTTAAAAAGTTTGATTTTTAAAAGAAGAAAGACGAAGAAAATTCTTTGTTTTATGAGTTCATATTTATGTTCTTAATTGATGTTTAATTTTAAGTATTTAATTAAATTTTTGTGTTTAAAAAATTGTTTTAATTGATAAATATGATAATTGGGTCTATTAAATTTGTGCGATCAAGATGTTTTAAAAAGTGATTTTAGTTGCATAAAATATTTTTAAATATTTTAATAAGTGTGAAATTCAATTGTTTAAAGTTATAAAATTAAGTCAAAATTAAGTTATGTCATCAATTTATCACTTTCAAATTTGGCCAACCATATCTTGTCACATGTTAGTCTCTTCACGAACATTCAAAAATGGTCAAATTTGATAATGCTATCAAATTAAGGAGAGACAATATTGTTTCATTTTTTACAAAAATTAAGACTAATTTGAAACTAAAAACAAATATAGAGATCAAATTGAATCATGATGAAACATGGCATAACTGTGGAGTGAAACGTATAAAAAATAAAAGTAAAATTTAAAAAAAATTCAAAAAAAAAAAACAGAAATTGACACTTGGCGTTAACTTTAACATTGTCTAGTCAAAATTAACAGCAAAAATAAAATTGAATCAATTTACTGAAGATCAAGTCGAGACAAAAAAAATCTTGAAAACCAAGCTGATATTAGTTGACAAATAAGAGAACAAAAATGTAATTTAACTTTATTATAGTGTGCAACTTCTTTATTCCTTACACATACCAATTACTACATTGCGTAAAAGATTGAAGGTAATTTAGATTGAAGTTACCATGTTTGAGTTGTCTATAATTACTTCTGCAACAATACGATGAATCAGTACAAATTTATTGATTTTGACTATAACAAGATGAATCAATACAAGTTTATTGATCTTAAATGGTATGTTGATAATTCGGAACACAATTCATCCGTCCTCTTTGTAGAAGAAGTCTATTGCTTCACCTACATGATGTAATTAAAATAGAAATATATTGCTTAAATACTAGTGTTAGAAGTAGAGATTATTTACAAGTTTAATTTATTTTTAGTAATCTAAGAGTTCGCAACAAAGTTATGCATAAAAAGTAGTTAAAGTTAACATCCAAATAGAAAAAACAGAAAAGAATAGTTGAACCTTTATTGAAAGAAAAGCAACAACACAGTAAATATAACATCACAGCTTTCCTTATACTGAAATCCAAATAGATAAAACAGAAAACAAGTTGAATCTTCACGGAAAGAAAAGCAACAACACAGTAAATAGCGTCACAAAGTTTCCCTTATAAAATCCAAATAGAGAAAAAAGAAAACAAGTTGAATCTTCAATGAAAGAAAAGCAACAACACACTAAATAAAATCACAAAGTTTTCCTTATACCGAAACACTCAAATACAATCATCAAATACTTCCTTCACCAACTCACTTCTTATTGCTTATTTAATGAGTCCTCTCTTTAATTACCTGCACATTTTATGAGTTTGACTTGTTCCATAGGATTGTTTAAGTATTGAAATTGTCATGATTTCTTACTTTGAATTACTGAGATGATTGAAGATACAGTCTGAATAAACGTGAGCAGAAGTAGCCCAATTGCAGCAATAGTAGATGCCTTCTTCCAAGGAGTGTTGAAGTATTCGTGTATGAAGATAGCCTTGTACTTGTTGAGAGGATTCTCATAGAAATTATTTAAGCCATTGCAGATGGAGAAATAGTGTGGACTGAAATCTGGCATACTAACTTTTGAGTTCAGATTATTAATCAGCATTACCCATCCAATTGACAATGATTTTCTTGTCAACAAGTATGTCCACGTCTTTTTCAGTATTGATAAGAAAATCTAGAATCGCTACATATTGAATAATGATTTTTGTAGGCGAATTGTGGCAATGTTCATATACCATCATATTCCTGAAATAAAGTTGTGTACTGGAATTTATATTCAAGATTGGCATGCTCAAGACTCCATCTTCAGATAATTCCAAGTCAAGTATGCTATCATTTGGTTTGACTTTGAATTCAAGACCTGCCTCCATCAAGCTTTGATGATGATATTATAGAAGATCTTAACAAATCAGTGAAGTGTTTCGGACTCTCTCCTGGACACACGGGTCTTAAAGTTGTTCTCTTCAAATAGTTGAAACAAATCTGACGAAAGGAGGGGAATAATGGATGCATAGCAGTGTGGTTGTAAAGATGTTCAAGAACAGAGAATGGAAGTTGATTTTCCAGTCGCATCAAGTCATGCCTAATCTGCAGTAGCATCCATGGTCTTAACATTAAAGGATCTCTTCCCTCCCAATCACTGCGTTCATGCCATCTTAGAAAAAGCTCAATTATGAAGCAAGCATCAACTAAAATCATGTCGAAGAAATCATCACCGTTACATTTAATAGTATCTGCATAACAACTTCGAATATTAATGCTGTTTTCAATCTCTTCGATTTTGGCAACCAATTCTTTCGTAGACAGTCCTGTTCGATTTAGGAATCCCTTGACATATTTCAGTTTAAGCTCTTCCGTATCCTCACAACTGTTGTGATGATAAGGGCCAATTGATATAATTCGAGGTGCGTAGGCTTTGGGTTTTACTTCACGAATTGCTGGTGGTACCCTATAAATGCATTGCATATGGAATTCATCCATCGCTGGAGGCTTCACATTTTGAAGAATCTCAGTCCATTTTTTCTCTAAATCACTCGGTTGTCCTTCTTCCATTTGGTTCAACTCTGAAACATTAAAATAATATAATAACTATTTGAAATCAGGATTTTGGATTTTGGGTTTTAGAATATCATTTTTAAAAGTGGAGTAATTAGTAATTATAAATACTTATTTTTAATAACCATTCTCAAACATAATTGATATAACATATTTTTTAAATTGATATAGAACAATTTTACAACTAACAAGCAAAAAAGAGAAAAAATTTCACTGTTTATTAAAAATATCATCAAGTACGTTAAGCGTGGGCAAAACATTTAAATTTTGAGAACAATTCATTTGATACTAAAAGCAGAATTAGATAATTCACAATAACAAAAAATCAACCGACTTTGAAAAAATTATGAATTCAGCGTAGTATACTTGAACCAAAAAGTTAGTACTACACCCCATGTTCAACATCTCAATTTAAAATTAATTAGTGCAAAAGAAATCTATTCATGGATGAAATCGATTGGAACCAAATAGACAAAAAAAGGAGGAGGAAGAAACCTTGATAGTGAAACTGTTGAGGAAGATTATGAATCTTCAGCAATTGAATCCTTTTTCACAACTTAACAACTGCTTTGTGCTCATCTTGTGCAAAGATCCATGCTTTATATAATAATTCCTTATGCTGAAGTCTTTCCAAGTCAATTTATATAATAAATTGCAGTTCATTAATGGATTATTTAGTAAATGATTTTTTGCTTTTACTTCCCCCATCCCCATAATTCCATTCCTACAATTTGTTCGTGCACCCTTCCAATTTTCAAAATGACCATTTTGTCCATAAAAATGTATTCTAAAATTGTATATTTTAAAAATTTCTCTGACCAAGTTTTTCAGAATTTTAAGATTGAGATTTTTGAAATGATATTTCTGAAATAGAATTTTCAAAGGGAGATTTGTAATTCTCAAAGGGAATGCATGAAATATATTATGAAATATGTTTTAGAAAAAGCTTCTCGGAAACACGTGATATAAAACATATTTTACATTAATAAGAACAAAGAGAAAAATATCACACTATTCAATAAAAATATTATCAAGTACGCACTGCTCAACATACAATGCTGGTGAAGCTGTTCAAAACTAATTGGATATAATTAGCATTTTTCAACGATAAAATATGGTTCCAAGATTGAGGGTAATTCATTTGATACTAAAGCAGAATTAGATACTTCACAACAACACAAATTCATCCCACTTGAAAAAAAATTCTGAATTCAACATATTACTTTAACCAAAAAGTTAGGCCTAGGACAACAATAAGAGAAAGACAAGTTTTAGTATCTCATATCCATTTTTAGAGAAAAAGTTCATCATATTTTTATATTCAAATTTAATAGATATCAATTTTTTTTTTGTTTCATTTTTATTCTATTGCATAATATATATATATTTTTTTATATATATTATAAAAAAATATTTTTTTTATTATTTATATAATTAATTATATATATTATATTTATATATATATATATATATATATATATATATATATATATATATATATATATATATATATTTGCATTCGTACCTGTTTTTGTACATATACTTTTACCCGTATCCACTTTTGTATTGTTTCAAAATCAATTTATTATTTTTTATAAAATAATAAAATATTACAGTAAATAAAATATAATATTGTCAAATATTTATTATTAAAAGAATGATTGTTTCTTCGATATCATATATTTAGAAAGAAATTATAATTATATACATTCAATATTAAAATGCCCAATAAAATTTTATGAGAAAAAATATTTATTAAATTTACAAATATTAATGAAACTTAGTTGATAAAATTTTAAAATATTCTTAAAAACGATATGAAAGGAAAACAAATATTCAAATTAAAAATTATTTTAAAATGTATGTTTACTTCAATTTTTTAAATTTTAATTAAATTTCTTTTTTTTATACACTAATAAAAGTTGTAATACATCACTTGATCAAAATTACACAAAGAATAAAGATTAAACTGATAATAATAGAATTTTAACATAGATATTTTATTTTTTGAACTTCAATATATGTTCGATGATGATAAAAATATTTATGACAATTACATTAAATTATTATATTATAGTGAATAAAATTTATTTATACAATTATAATAATAAAATTACACGTATGATAATGAGTTAGAAAATAAAAATAATTATATAAAAATATCAAAATAGTATTCTACATGATAAAAATAAATATATTAAAGAAAATAAAATGTGTGTCTTAGGAACAATTTGAGATACCGTCAAATGAAATCGTACAAAAGAAAACAAATGTATTATTAATGGTATGATAAAATGAAAAATACCTTATATCTAAGAAAACTTTTCAAATATTAACTTAGTAGATGATTGATAGGTAACAAAAATTGCTTTATTAAAACAAAAAAAGTTCTTCAAATGAAACAAAAATTAATAATAATATAATAAAGAAGATTTTTTTTTTTTGTATTAGCTAGTAAATAAAATATTTATGCTATTGAACACTTAAATTGATAGTCTTAAACATTCTTATGTGAAAAAGAATATATACAATAAATAAAAATACTAAAAAAGAGCATAAATATTCAAATTGAGAAACAAAAAATATTTAATTCACATACACCATTTGACCATACTTACATAGATGTTATGATAAGATGAAATATATCTCAGAGATGTAAATGAATTTCATGAGAAGTCAAATAATTAGAAAAAAAAAATATATATATAAAAATATATATATATATATATATATATATATATATATATATATATAATAGAATATGTGAAAATGGTATCCGTGGGATGTTTTTATTTTCAAAATTTAAACTTTATATTTTACTTTATAGAAGGTAGAGCAATATGTCATGTGCAGCTGGTACCAATTTCTTTAATGTTTTCCCACACTTCTCAACACTGGCAGAAAACCCTTTAGAGCCCTTTTCTGATATATCCAGTGCAGAACATTCTTGAATAATTCTCGGTGGTAAAAACAATTGAAAACTAAAACAAGAGAGGGAGTGGAAAAATGGGTCAAATTCATTTCACAAGTCCTGCAAAGTTTGAACTGATAAATGCCTAAAACAGCCAGTTAAAAAAAGAAAAACAAGAGAAGCAGGTTTTGAACCTCTCCTTTTTTCCAAGGTATATTTTCTTTTATTTCTTTATTATGTGTCAGAACCGAGTAAACTTTTTATTTTGGCTTTATTTTCTTTTTTAGCCTCGGGTTTTTTCCTCTTTTGAGTTGGCATTTCATCCACTCTAATCATGCTTTATGCCGAAGTCTTTCCAAGTCAATTTATATAAACAAAAAACTACTTTAACACCACTGTTCACACATTACAAGGATTTCACACTAACTTTTTTTAATAAAATATTGTATTATGATAAAATATTATGGAGTGTTCCCACAACCATTGGATACTTACTTTTTCAATGGAGCTGCAGAATGAATACAGAAAAGAAATGGACTGTCAACATACTATTGCTCTTTATATACTAAATTGCACTTCATTAATGGATTATTTAGTGAATCATATCGGCCTTATGCATTTCCAAAATTTCTTCTTCGCGCATTCTCTCAAATCTTTAACGCTCTTTAGAAAATTAAATTTTGAATTGTGTATTTTGAAATACCTTTTGGCATAAATTTTTGGAATTTTTAGAAAAAAATTTCTAATATAAAATTTGGGAGAGGTTCACACCCATGACATTTCATTCATACTTTATATTTGCCTCTCATTATCTTTTCCTAAGGTACAAAGATCTATATTTTATTTAGAATTATAATTTAGTTTTTTTAATAAATAATTTATTTATTCATTAAAAACAAATTCGTGGTTAGCAAGGTCAAATTCAAATTTTTTGAGTTCAATGACAACTCTAAATGGTTCAAATGCTTATTTATGGATGACAATTAAACAAGAAGAAATAAAGGCTTCACGACATGGAAAATTCTCAAGAGGTTGCAAATGGATTTATAAGATCAAATGAGATGACACCCATCAAATGGAACAATATTGTGATATATTGGTAGTAAATGGATATGTTTAGATGAAGATATTGACTTCAATTATATATTCTTGCTAATTGTTATATTGATAACAACAATCAGAGTTGTTTTGTTCATGTGTGTTGCATTTGGTTTACAAATTGAGAAATTAGATGTATAAATAAATTGTTTTTTCTCACAAAGAACTTTAAGGAAAGATATATTTTCTCCGAGCTTTAAAGAACAAGAAAACTTAATTTAAAGTTTTACCAAATCTTTGTACAACCTAAAGTAGGCACCTTGGTGTTGTAAAAAATTTAATTTCATAGACCCCAACAAAGATTAAATCTAAGATTTTAAGGCACAATTAACTAGGGAACTTGATATGAACTTAAAACCAACAATCTAAGATTTTAGGGATGGAAATTCACTGAGAAAAAAAAAGGAGGATTTGAATTTCTCAAAGAATTACTTAGTAAAAGTTTTAAAATGCTTGAACATGCAAAATTATATACAAATTTTACCCTAGTTTCTATCCATTTATCAAGTATATGAGTCATGTCATGGAGGTAAAGACGATTAAAATGTCTTAATTACTGTATGCATCTGTTGTGGAAATATATGTCATGATTTGTACAATACTATAGTGCACAAAGGAAGCTCAATTGTTGCATTATTTTTTTGGAGGATCAAAGTTAGTTATAAGAGGATATGTTGATTGACATTTTGTAAGTGATCTTTGATAAAAAGAAAGATCTACTACTACGTACTAGCTATGTGTTCACACAGTGGCGGAACTTGAAGAAAATACGTAGGAGTGCCAAACTAGATGTTTTATATATAATTATTTTAATTAAAAAAATTATTTTCTTTATTTAAATCATGCAATTCAAACTTTTCAATTTTTAATTTTCTTAATTTGTTGAATTCACATAAATGAGTATTCTAATTTTTATTTCAATTCAAGAGTATTCAACTAATTCATTGTATGCAATTGAAAATACAAAATATCAACATTTTATAATGTTGAGTTATACTAATTTGAGAAAATATAATTAGGGTTCATGGCAATTTCATACAAAAAATTCCTAAAATCATAGTTAGGGTTCATATTAATTTGGGGAAACTTAATTTGGGAGAAATATCATAATGGAAGAATCATAAATCTAACATACATATATCATATTAGGATACTTATTCATGAGATTGTGTGAGTATGCATATTTGTTATCTTTGTTCTCCAATTCCTTTTTTCTAATCTGTCTTTCTTTTATTTCATACTTTTTTATTACTTGTTGTGGATAAACCTTATAACCATATATAAAACCTTAATCTCTTTAATCCAGTTATTAGTCCATCAAATTAATTTTTATTTTACTTTTTAAACAATAAATAAATATATATATATATATATATATATATATATATATATATATATATATATATTAATTTAAAAAAAATATATATATTATATATATATATATATTAATATATATATATATATATATATATATATATATATATATATATATATATATATATATATATATATATATGTATATATAAAATTAAAAGCTTGGGGGGAGCATTGTGTTCACACTTGCACAAAGATCTTTAATATATACGCCTGTACAACACACAACATAAATCAACAACTCATTCATACACATAACACTTTACAGTTTTCATTAGTTCTAGGATTTTGATTAGTTCTAGTCTTTTGGGTTTGGGAAGAAGCTTGTGTTGTGAAGTCCTTGGTTGTTCATTCTACGATGTGAGCAGAAAATACCTAGAGTTCATTGTATTTGTAATCTTGAACGGGGTTTTACATTCCACTTTTAATGCAATTCAATTTCCATGTTTCTTTCATTGCTTAGTCTTTACTTTCTAGTCCAATTTACGGTTTCCATTTACACTTTATGCACTTTGAATGTGCATATGATGCTTGCAAACCCATTTTCCAGTTTTGATCTAAAGAACATGTTCTTGGGTATTATTTAAATAATTTTAATCTTTGCATTTTATCTAGACTCATTTTTGGATTAAAGATTGAGTTCTAAGGAGTATAATGTGACCACCTTAATCTAGTTCAGATTAAAGGTTGTTGGAAACAAAGATCGAAATCCATTTGATCAAAGCTCAAGTTCTGTTTTTAGTCCAAAACCCATTTTCAAAATTTTCTATATATTTCTTGCAATTTACGATCTATTTTCCAGTTTTAATGTACAATACCTTTTGTTCTAGAAAAAAGTACTTAAGCGTACACTACTTGGTTCGAGAAACGTTAAAGGAAGGAAGTCTGTATTAACAACCTTTGGAAAAAAATTCATCCGTCCTCTGTATAAAAAATTTAAGGTTTCTTTCACATACATGATATAATGAAAATAGTGATGTACTATTTAAATACACATGTTAAAAGTGTTGGTTTTTAATAAACTTAAATGTATTAACCATTATGGGTAATTAGCCATTGTAAGAAACTAGCCGTTGTGAGTGGTTAATGCACTAGCTGTTGAAGTCTAGGTAGTTAATGAGTTAGCTGTTTATAGCCGTTAAGAGTACAACGATCAAGAAATGTGAGTCTATAAATATATTATGTATTGTGTGAACAACAACAGTAAGAGGTGAATAAAGTTTTTTCACAAGATTATAGAGTTGTTGTCTACAAAGTACTAACAAAGTGGTATCAAAGCTAGTTAGCTTGAGTGTCTGAGTGGAAAAAAGAGAGAGCTAGAGAGTTTGAAAAAAAAGAGCTAGAGACCTAAGTGTTTGAGAAAAAAGAGAGTGAGATGACCAATCTTACAAACAGTGTTTCCCTGCCCAAGTTGACAAAGGTCGTCAACTATGACAATTGGAGTCTCAAAGTGAAGGCCCTTCTTGGATCCCAAGAAAATTGGGAGGTGGTTGAAAATGGTTTCAATGAACCAGCCAACACTACAGGTTGGTCAAATGCCCAGTTGAAAGTGTTGAAAGACGCACGTGTGAAGGACAAGGCAGCTTTGTACATCCTGTACCAAGCTATGGACGAGTCTGGCTTTGAGAAGATTGCAAGGGACAAATCTTCAAAAGAAGCGTGGGATATTTTGGAGAAGGCGTATAAGGGAGATGACCGAGTGAAGCAGGTGCGTCTTCAAACACTTAGAGGCGAACTAGAGAACATGAGGATGAAAGAGACTGAAGGAGTAGCCGGGTACATTACTTGAGTTGAAACCGTCGCGAACAAACTTGCTAGAAATAGAGAGATGTTACCCGCTAGCCGAGTTGTGGAGAAGATCTTGAGGTCATTGACAAACGACTTCGAGAATGTGGTGTGCGCGATTGAGGAGTCCAAGGACCTATCAAAGCTCACGGTTGAAGAGCTTGTAAGATCTCTTAAAGCACACAAACAACGAAAGAAGAAGAAGTGGGAGCCACTTGATCAATTACTCCAAACGAAGATGTCAATTAAAGATGAGAAAGCTCAAAACACTCAAGGTAGAGGACGATATCGAGGAGGTATTAGAAGCGGTCCTGGTGGTAGAAGCCGAGGACAAGAAGAGAAAGAACAATCAGGTCAACAAAATTGGCACGGAAGAGGACAAGGTCCATGGAGAGGAGGTCAATCAAGCAACTCAAATGTTGAGTGCTTCAAGTGTGGCAAGTATTGTCATTATGCAAAGGAGTGCTACTCGGGCAAGTGTTTTAGTTGTGGTAAGTCCGAAAATTTTGCCAAAGATTGTAGATCTGAAAGTAGAAAGGAAGAGACGATCAACCTCACAAAAGATGTTGAAGAAGAAGCGACATTGTTGATGATGGCGCGTAGCTCGGGAGCCGAGCATAAGCAAGTGGTGAACTCGGCAAAAAGACCAAGTAGCATGGAGAATTCAACAAGAAAGTTGTGTATAGTCGATAACTCAAAAGGACAATCAAGTAGTGTGGATAACTCGGTAAGACAGCCGAGTCGATTGCATAGCATGGTGAGACATGCAGATAGCCCACGGGGTGGTGGAGGGTGTAGATACCCCAGACTACATGGTGGAGCATGAGGCCAACTCGGTTAACTTGGTGGAACGCCTACATAGCTCAGATAAGTTGGTGGAGCAAGTGGATTACTCAGATAGCTCAGTGGAGCACATGAAAAGCTTGAGTAGCTCAGAATTTGAAGAAGAAGAGCTTATAATCCAAAGGTTAGAGATTGCAAAAAGAGACTTGCAACAAAGTATTGAAAAGGAGGTTAGAGACAATTTAATTCTACAAGCAAGCTTAGAGAGAAGGAAACAGGCTTTGCAAAAGCGGCGCTTGGAATTTGAAGAAGATGTTTCAAGTTTGCAAGAATAGTTACAAGTTGAGAAGGATCTGAGAGTTGCATTGGAGGTGCAAGATGAGAAGTGTCGACTTGAAATGGACGAGAAGATTGAGGAGATTGAGCACAACAATACGTGGGTGTGGTCTGATTTTTCAAAAGGAAGTCAGCCTATTGAGAAGAACTCAATTAATGACAAGTCAACGACAAAGATAAAGAACCCAATGAGTAACAAGTTAGCCAAAGAGAAGAACAAGTTTGCTAGTAAGAATGCAAAAACTGAGAGAACAGAGAACAAGTTAGCCACAGGAAAAGCGAAGTACATGTCGACCATAGATAAAGTGAAAGGAAGTCAGTCATGAAGAAAGCGAAGAACTTAACTATTCATAAAAGGGACAAGCACAATGTGAGAAGTGTTATTGCACGTTGGAAATCGTGATGAAGAATAAAGGAACAAAGATGGAGAATAAAAGAAGCATTTAAGTTTACGGGAGAGTTTTGTTGGGTTTTCAATAAACTTAAATGTATTAACCATTATGGGTAACTATCCATTGTAAGAAACTAGCTGTTGTGAGTGGTTAATGCACTAACTGTTGGAGTCTAAGTAGTTAATGAGTTAGCCGTTTATAGCCGTTGAGAGTACAATGGTCAAGAAATGTGGGTCTATAAATATATTATGTATTGTGTGAACAACAACAGTAAGATATGAATAAAGTTTTTTTCACAAGCTTATAGTGTTGTTGTCTACAAAGTAGACACAAAAAGTAGAGATTATTTACAAGTTAAAATTTTTATAGTAATCTAAGTAACAAATAGAAAAAAAAAATAGAAAACAAGTTGAATCTTCATTGAAAAAGAATAACAACACAGTAAATAAAATTACAAAGTTTTCCTTATACAGACACTCAAATACAATAATTAAAATACTTTCTTCACCATGAGACACTCAAATACAATCATCAAAATACTTTCTTCACCAACTGCTGCTTATTTAATGAATCCTCTCTTTAATTACCTGCACATTTAACGTAGTTAACTATATATTGACATCTCATGATTTCTTACCATGAAAGAGTGAGATGATTGAACATACGGTCTGAATAAATGTGAGCAAAAGTAGCAGAATTGCAGCACTAGTAGACACTATTTCCAAGGAGTGTTGAAGTATTCGTGTATGAAAATAGCCTTGTACTTGTTGCGAGGATTTTCACGGAAATAATTCAAGCTATTGCAGATGGAGGAATAGTGTGAATTGAAAAAGGGCATGTTAAGTTGTGAGGTAAGATTATTAATCATTGTAACCACTTTATTCGCATCACCCGTCACATTGACAATAATTTTCTTATCAACAAGTAGGTTCACATCCTTTTCTGTATTGATAAGAAAATCTACAATCACTACATATTGTGTAAAGATGTATGTAGAAAGTAGGCAATGTTCATATGCCAATATATTCCACGTTTAGAATAGGCCAAGTCAATTAAGCTATCATTACTGTCTTTGAACTCAAGACCCGCCTCCATTAGTTGACTTGCACTGTATACATGTTTAACTTGTTTGTCTAGTTCCATTTTTTCAAGACCAAGCTTTGATGGTGATATGATAAAAGATCTTAACAAATCAGTGAAATGTTTTGGACTCTCTCTTGGACACATGTTTCTTAAACTTTTGATCTCAAAATAATTGAAAGTAATGGCAAGAAATTTGTCATCCATACCAGTGAGGCTGTAAAGTTGTTCAAGAACAAAGAATGGAAGTTGATTTTCCAGTAGCATCAAGTCATGCCCAATATCCATTTGCATCCCTGGTTGAGGTACGAAGGGTCTTTTTCCAACCAATCCTCGAGTTTATGCCATCTTAGTAAAAACTCAATTATGAAGCTAGAATCAACTAAAATCATCTTCAAGAAATAATTAATTTTATATTTAATTGGCTCTACATAACAACTTCGAATTTTTTCTTCCAAAATTTTAATTCTAGCAGCAAGTTCTCTCATAGGTAGTTGTGTTCGATTTATAAATCCCTTGACACACTTGAGTTTAAGCTCTTCCATTGTCTCAAAACTGTTGTCTTTTTTTACTAAGGTAACATGGTTTGTGATGATAAGGACCAATGGAAACAATTTGAGGAGTGTAGGCTTTAGGATTACTTTCACGGGTAGTTGGTGATACCCTATAAACGCATTGCTTGTGGAATTCATCCATCTCTGGAGCTTTAACATTTTGAAGCAGCTCAGTCAATTCTGTCTCTAAAAGTTGTATTTCAATCGACAAAACTTTCGATTCTCCTTCCATTTGGTTAAAACTCTCTAACATTTAAAAATATATAATAACTTATTCAAATATTAGGATTTAGAATAACTTTTCAAAGGTGGAGTAACTGGTAATTAATTATAAATACTTGTTTTTAATAACCATTCTTAAACATGATTGATATAACAAATATTTTAAAAATTGATTTAAAATATTTTTTAAATTAACAAGAAAAAAAAAAGAAAATATCTAGCTATTTATTAAAAACACCATCAAGTACGCACCGGTCAAACTGGTAAAGCAGTTAAAAACAAGTTGGATTTTAATATGGTTCCAAGATTGAGGATAGTTCATTTGATACCAAAGCATAATACTTCACAATAAGAAATAAATCAACCCACTTAAAAAAATTATGAATTCAATAAGTACTTGAACCAACAAGTTAGTGCCACTAGTACACTAAGGATTTTTTGCCCCGATTATTTTCCACATTTTGCCTCGGGTCTGGAACCGAGGCATATTGGGGCGAGGCCAAAAGGTACACCTTTTCGCCTCGGTTGTTTTGAAACCGGTGCCATATACACAGCTTTCTGCCTCGGGTCAGTTAGGACCGAGGCCATAGGTGATAAATATTTTTTTTTAATTCAAATTTTCGCAGGCTTTTTGGCCTCGGTTATGGTTAGAACCGAGGCTATATGTGAGCTTTTTGCCTCGGTCTTGGTAAGAACCGAGGCATATTCCCCTACTTTTTTTTTAAATAAATTTCCTGTTTTATATATATTCCCACATTCATATAATTTTCAGACCTGCATATAATTTTCAGACAGCAACACAACCATAACAGAACATTTTCTCAAACATCCATAATCCAAAAACATTTAAAAGATAATTGAAATGTACACAATCGAAATACATATATCCTAATCAATACTATTGTACATTTGAATTATGAATTTTGCACATGCTATCCTACC
>Ga0214545_1009375_pt1 | contig 14953 bp, 19 predicted proteins | sample CNSS4metaG_FD_160064 | JGI IMG/M metagenome (GOLD analysis project Ga0214545, IMG submission 160064) | Root nodule microbial communities from cowpea collected in UCLA plant growth center, Los Angeles, California, USA - CNSS4 | ecosystem: Host-associated > Plants > Roots > Nodule | place: USA... | reverse complement strand
AAGATCAATACAAAACACAATTGACAAATATTCATGAATTTTAAGATATGTATTTTAAAATATATATATATATATATATATATATATATATATATATATATATATATATATATATATATATATATATATATATATATATATGCACTAATAAATTACTAGAAAGTGATTAATCTTCTTAAACTATCCAATCGGACAATTCAAGATTCAATACATTTAAATTATTAGTATTGTATCCCTTTATATCTAATTTTAAAAAAATGTAGTTTTTTCAAAATGAAAACTCGGGGACAATACATAATTTTCGTATTGAATCTCAAACGGGAAACTAAGGCTAACTCACATATAAGAAAAACAAACAACATGTTTTAACAAATAATTAATCAAATATATAAAACAAACAACATATTGGCAGGGGGCTCGCGTGGTGGTCTCGCGAGGTGGTCCTGCATGGTGGTCTCGGGTGGTGGTGTCGCCGGAAGTCGCGGAGAGAGAAATGGCCAGAACTTGCAGAGAGAAGAGTGGCCGAAATTTGCAGAGAGAAATAGAGGAGCAACGCGCGAGGAAGAAAGGGGGTGCAGTTTTGGCCCCTTTTGGCCCTAGTTTCCTAACACCCGAGGCCTAAAACCCCTTTTGGCACCGACTTTTCCCCAACCGAAGCCTATAAGTCCCAACGTCAATGGCATTTTTGAAATTTCTACGACCTTTTTGGCACCAGTTTTTTTTTAACCGAGGCCTATAACCGCTTTTGGCTTCGGGTTTTATGAGAACCGAGGCATAAAAGTTGCCTGTAATTGCAAATTTGCCATCGCGCCATTATATGCTTCGGTTCCTCGCAAACTGAGGCCTATAAGACGAGGTAAAAGTGCAATTCTGCACTAGTGTATCTTATAAGTCTAATTGGAATATTCCCAACCAATGCTTAGAGGCTTTCACCAAACTTTTTTTAGAACTCACACCATCAAATATGAGCTTGCCAAAGAGTTATTATGACGCTAAGAGGTTAGTATCAAAGTTGGGATTGGAGGCTAAGAAGATTGATTGTTGTGTCAGTGGTTGTATGCTCTTTTATGACAATGATAGTGGAAAAAAAGATGCATCATTGCTTGAATGTAAATTTTGTCACAAACCAAGATATCACCCACTTCATCAGCGATTAAGGCACAAAAAACCAATTGTAGTTAAGTCAATGTTCTATTTGCCTATAATCCCAAGATTACAAAGAATGTTTGGTTCTATGCAAACCGCACCACATATGACTTGGCATCATGATAACCAAAGTCAAGGAATGTTACGCCACCCATCAAATGGTGAAGCTTGGAAGCACTTTGATTGTAAACATCCTACCTTTGCGTCTTATCCACGCAATGTGCCACTGGGTCTATGTTCAGATGGATTTAACCCTTACATTCAGGCTTCATCTTCAATATATTCTTGTTGGCCCGTGATTGTTACTCCATGCAATCTTCCTCTTGAAATGTGCATGTCAAAACCTTATATGTTTTTGAGTTGTCTTATACTAGGGCCATCCAATCCAAAGGCCTTTATTGATGTTTACTTGGAGCCCTTAATTGATGATTTGAAGAAGTTGTGGGTTGGTATCTTGACCTATGATGTTTCAAGGAAACAAAATTTTATGATGAGAGCATGTTTGATGTGGACACTATTAATGACTCTCCTGCTTATGGGATGTTATCTGGTTGGGGCACACATGGTAGATTAGCTTGTTCGCATTGCATGGAGCATAGTAAGTCATTCACGTTAAATTATGGCCACAAAAGTTGTTGGTTTGACTCACATTGTAGGTTCTTACCTAATGACCATCACTTTAGGAGAATATTAAAGCCTTTCAAAAAGGCCAAGTTGAAACAGATGGGCCACCTCCTAGGTTGACACCATTACAAGTTTGGAGAAGAGTGAAACATTTTCCAAAAGTCACTGAAAATGGTGTAACAAGGATATATGGATATGGAGAGTGGCATAATTGGACAAAAAGAAGCATTTTTTGAGATCTTCCATATTGGAAAGATAATTTGTTAAGGCATAATCTTGATGTAATGCACCTAGAAAAAAATTTCTTTGAGAACATATTCAATACTATTACGAATGCGACGGGAAAGACAAAGGACAATGAGTAGGCAAGAAGGGATTTAGGATTATATTGCAAGCGAAAAGACTTGGAGTTGAAAGTTCAAGATAATGGGAAAATATTAAAGCCTAAAGCAAATTACACCTTAACCCCAGATGAAGCTAAAACCAGTTTGTCAGTGGATAAAGGAACTTAAGATGCCAGATGGTTATAGTTCAAACTTGGCTAGATGTGTTGATGTTGAAAAGGGAAGAATCCATGGAATGAAAAGTCATGATTGTCATATATTCATGGAGTCATTACTTCCTACTGCATTTAGTGCTTTGGCCATTCATGTTTTAAATCCTCTTACTGAGGAATCCTTAAGAAGAATGGAGGAAAATATTCCAATTATTCTCTGCAAATTAGAGAGAATATTCCCTCTTGGATTGTTTCATTCCATGGAATATCTGCCTATTCATCTCCCATATGAAGCATTGTTGGGTGGACCAGTTCAATACTGATGGATGTATCCATTTGAAACGTACTAAAGGACCTCCCTATTCACATTTATAATTAATTTTGTCACCAATTTTTTTCATCATGATGTATTTTTTTATTTGTATAGATTCATGGGTTACTCAAAACGATCAATAAAAAATAAAGCTAGAGTTGAGGGTTCTATTTGTGCATCTTATTTACACCGTGAGACAACAAGATCGACATGTTATCACCACGCAATTGGAGGAATGAAGTTGAATGTCAAAGAGATGTGTCAATGTTTTCTGGTTTTCAACAACAAGATCGACATGCAGGGAGAGAACCTATTCATTGGTTAACTGATGCCAAGTTTAAATCTGCTCATGTTCATGTGTTAATCAATTGCATTAAAGTCAAACCATATCTTGAGTAAGTTATATCCTCCTTTGTGAACAACTTTGTGGACAATTATATATAAGCCTCTAAAAATTTACCATTGGAATTTATTTTTGCTAGCTCATTTCTTATGTGCTTGCAAATACTTGAGACCAGTCTTTCTGCTCGTATTCATTCAGAGTTTCCTGAATGGTTCTAATATCAAGTATGTATTATACCATTAATTATACAACAAATTGATTTTAATGTATCATAATTCCAAATCTATCTTTCTATATTTGTAGGTTTATAACGAACCACTAAGTTTTAGGAACCAAGACCAAAAAGGGATTTGTCAAATTGGACCATGAAATGTGTCGAAGAATGGGACATGTACTTTGTAAATGGGTACAAGTTCCATACTAACGCATGGAGCAAAGGGAAAAAGACTATAAATAGTGGTGTTTATGTCAAGGGCCTTATTGAAAGAGGTGAAGATGATTTTTATGGGATCATTCATAGAATATATGAACTAAAGTACAATACTTCTAATAAACCGAAGAAAGTTGTACTTTTTTTTTGTGAATGGTTTGATCACTCAAGAAAAGGTACAAGAGTGGATTCTAAATATAACATTGTGGACATTCACACGACTTCAAGGTATCAACCACTTGATCCATTTATTTTCGCATACAATGTTAGACAAGTATATTATGTACAATATCCATAATCTCGAAAACACAATTGTGGTTGGTGTGTTGCAATTAATACAAAGCCGAGAGGTCGTATTGAATCAAATGAGGTGGAAGACGATGTCCCTTACCAAGTTGATGAAATGTCACATAGAAGGTCATGATGAAGAGTTGGAAGAAGAAGAAGAAGAAGAAGAAGAAGAAGAAAAAGAAGAAGAAGAAGAAGAAGAAGATGATGATGATGATGGTGATGAAACTGAGGCATAAGAACTAGGGGAAGAAGAGGGGGACGATGAGGATGAAAGTGATGCTAATGACTAAATTTATCTCTTTTGTTTTTGTACTTGAAGTTTTTAATATGTTTGTTTTTTTTCTTCATTTCATTAGAACTTTTTGTTGTTGTACTTCAACATTTTTAATATGTCTAATGAATACTTATTAACTTGTTGGTATATTTGTTTGTTATCATACACCATCATAATTTGTTTGACACTTAGATCGTAAACTGCATACGCCATGTCATCGGAAGATCCACCTCGACCATCCCTAGTTGACAAGGGGGAAAGGTATTGTAAAGCAAAGAAAGAGACGTAATAATTATGTGCTTCACATTCCACTCAAGCCCATCACCCCTACCCTGGGCTTACATATGCCATCCTTATCTTCCCCACCTCCACCCACAGGGTTACATAACCCTACTTCTATCCCAACGAATCAAATCTCGTCCTCATCTTCTCAACCTCCACCCACAAGGTTGCATACCCCTACTGCTGCTCCCAGGCCCCCTTTTGTACCACCCTCACATATACCATCCTCATCTTCCTCAGCTCCACACACAGGGTTACATACCCCTTTTGCAGACATTAGAGCATCCCCTTCACCTCATAATGTACCATTCCCAGCCTCGATTGGTGGCCCATCTTTTATTCTTGGTCAACAGTCTGCACCATCCCTAGTTGCATGTGATATGGTTGCCCCACAGCCTATGGAATAATATGATATTTGAGTTGTATTAGTTTGCATGAAATATGAATTTGTCATGATGGTTTGGCATTGATTTGGCATTTGCATGGTTGTGGGTTCAAGTCTTGGAGAACTCAAGTTAAACTTTATTTTAGCCATTTTGGGTTTTGGATAGAATTGGAAGGGTTAAAGGAAATCCTTGGGTAGCCAAAGAGGGGCTGGAAAGCCATCCAAAAACATTAATTCAATGAGTATTAAGTGGAAATAATGATAATTTTCGTTTTGGCTATTAATCTTAATTAAGAATCAAATTTAAGTGACCAATTAAAGGGGAGAGAAAGGTTTTTGGTTGGGCTGCCATTTGAGATTTTCGTATAGCAAACTGTTCTGAGAGAAAACACTGCATTAGTGAGTGAGACAAATAGTTAAAAGGAAGAGAAGGGCAGAGGCAAAGTTGTTGTGGTGCTAAGGAAGAAAGGATCAAAGCTTTAGTCAAGTTGAAGCAAGGATTCCAGGTTATGGGAGTTTTCACGTTAGTTTTTAAGTATGAACATGAATTGCATAATCTTTGACATGAATTGTATGCATTACTTCAGTGTTGTTCATATTTTCTGGGTTTCTAGAAATTTTCTAGAAACCGCTTGGCGGGCTGTTCATAGCCGCCAGGCGGCACATACCGTTTTTACGTATTTCTAGGTTTTTTTGGAGAAACCGCCTGGCCGTGAATCCTTGTATCGCCAGGCGACGCAAGTCTATTTGGCTCAATTTTGTGATTGTGTGCATTCCTAAATGATTTTAATCGGAGGAAAACCAAGGGTTATTGGTTACGAGTTTATTGAGGTTGTATTTTTTTGATTTCCAGTACAAATGATGATTATAATTGATGGAACAATGTTAGGGTTGGAAAGAATAGGAACTTTTCCTATTAGACCAAGTAGTGCTGAAATCTTATGAAGGAATGGTCAGGGTTGAGTGGGGGATTGAATATTGGGTTGTATACGAGTGTGTTAGAGTATGAACTAAAAGGAAATTGGACAGGAAACACAGAAAGGGAATGAGGGAACTTGTTAAAGGGTGTAATAGAATCTGGAAATGATCAGGACTGATGCACCGCCTGGCGGGCTATAGCATGTCGCCAGGTGACAACGTAGCACCATAAGCGTTCTGGGGATTTTTTGCATACTGGGTTCGTGTTTGATGTTGGGGTAAATTTTGGCATGTAATGGGGTTGATGAATTAGTGAAAAGGAGTGATTTGAAATATTACGGAAATTGGAGGAGTAACTTGCTTGGAGAAAATGTAAATGAGAATTTAAGAGTGAGTTAGTTATACGTGAACTTAAGTGTAAGATTGACTGAATTATAATACAGTGCAGTGTTAGTACATATTAGCACATGTTTAGTTAGTCATGGAAGGTTGACTTAATGTAACTTGGTAAATTGGTGTATGAGGATATGTTTGGCAAACCAAATAATAGAACAGGGTACAAAATCGTAATAGGGTCTTGGAGGGACTCAGAGTAATATTGTCAGGAACTGCAGGAGTTAGTCATGAAGTAGTAGAAGTTCATGGGCTGGTAGGTGGATAAGCCTTTAAAAGTAAAGAAATCCAATTAGCGTTATGATGAGGCTTGAAATTTTGTGGGCATAGGGATATTGGCAAGGAAACAATATTAAGAAATTGAGGTTATAGGAAAGGGAAATCACGTAATTGAGGTTTAATGAATGGTAACTAAAGAGGTATAAATAAGGATGTACAGGGTGTAAGACAAAAACCAGTACTGGGCAACCACTGGTATGTCGCTTGGCGGTTAGCTAGGCTCCGCCAGGCGATAGCGTTAGAGCAAGAGGTACTGGAAGTTCGTGGCGCCTGGCGACGAGGGTCAACCCGCCAGGCGATAGAGACAGAAACAGTGGGGTCCTAGAGCTCTGGTGCCTGGCGGGGCGGGTGGTTTCGCTGGGCGGTGGCCATTGTGTTTGGGTGTTTTGAGGCGCTTGGCGCCTGGCGATACGAGTCCCCCGCCAGGCGGTCTGGAAGTTGTAGCGCCTTGCGGTACGTGTCCCCCGCTAGGCGATTTGGCTGCTGTAAGTCCTAGTTGTTGGATTTTTTTTAGGCGTGATCTACAAGGCTTTTACTGATGCTTCAAAGGTAAGATTGTTGGGTTCCTTGAGTTGAGCTCAGAACTTATCCCTTGAGTTGAGCTCGGGATAGGGGTTAAGCATGTAGCATTCCTCGAGTTGAGCTCGGAATGGCATCCCTCGAGTTGAGCTCAGGATGATGGATGAACACGAGGAACCCTTGAGTTGAGCTCGGGTTGGCGAGTGTTGCCGGTGTGAGTGTGCTGGTTGTGGCCAGTATGGATGGGTCTAGATGGATTGCCCTCCTCAGCAGATAGCTGACAGTTTGGTAGTCTTGGCACAATACGACTTATGTTGTATTTGGGAACTCCACCTGGCGTTATGGTGTGTGATTCGTAGCAATGGTTTCCCGCACGTTCTCTATTGGTCGTGGCCGATAGGTTTGGCAGCAAATTACCTTGAAGTAGTCTCTAAGAGAGGTAGAATACGAATAATCTGGTCGTGGCCAGGTGATGAGAGTTAAAGAATTGAAACACTCTAGGATGTTTGTATAGTTCATATATATATTTGCTTTATAGGTGTATGCCATTTTATATGTTTTATCTGTTAAGCTCACCCTATCTACTTGTGTTTGGTGATGATCGTGTGCGCGGTACACGTGAACAGAGGATGTTGATGCATGTGGTGTTGGTGAAGCTTAGATACGGAGCGAGGGATAGCATGGGATTTTTATATCCATGTTTTTATTATTTTTTGTTTTGAAATAATATGTAAACTTTTGTGAGAAAGTTGAATATTATTTCCGTCTTATAAACTATGGATCATTGTTTTTATTGTACGATAATAAAAGTTTTAATTTCCCGCATTTTTGAGAAATGAGGTTTATTCATAAATGCGATGTCTTTATGATTTTAAGTATTTTATTTATTTAAATCAGTAATATCATGACGGGATTTTACACCATCTAGAGTTGCTTCATAGGCTATCACAAAGACAATCAAACAACAATTTCTTAATCCTTAACCATCATGTGGAGCAATACTTGAAAAAGACAAGGATATTTTCTGGCAACGCTTCAAAGTAATGTGTTCTAACTTATTATATAAGTAAATTAAGTTGTTAATTACTACTCCATGCTTAATATACTTATAATGTATTATATGTTTAAATTGTGTTGTTATAGAGGAGAGTTCAGTGGGCCCCAGAGCATGAAATTGAAATTAAGAGAAATTTCAACAGTAGAGCTTCTTACTGTCTATCTGAGCTGTTTAGAGACACTAGAATGGCTAGAGAAAGGCCAGAATAGATTCCTAATGATGTGTGGACAAGGCTTCTAGAACATTGGAATTCTCCAAGTTATCGCAACAAATGTATTGCAGCAAAAAAGAATAAGGCTTCTGAAACGGGTGGGGCCCTACACACAGGTGGATCCATTACTACTCACGAGCATGCCCTTCGTATGGTATACACATTAACTATTTATATTTGTCACATTTGAACTACATTTTTAGAGTTTGAAATCAGATCAAATCTAACATTATAGCATATTTTGTTGCAGGCACGTGAGTTGGGACGGCATGTGTTTCTTGATGAATTCTTTCAGCAGACACATATACGAAAGGGTACTGGCGAGTTTGTGGATGAGAGGTCTAGGAAGACAAATGTAAGTCTCTTTTATTGTTCAATATTATTTACTCTTAAACTTATATATGTATCCCACCACATAATAATAATTGTTCATTTTTTACTTACAGGAAGAATTTCAGACTAGGCTTTCTCAAGTTACATATGAGGTTTCCTCATGTCCTAATGGAACACAAGAGCAGTCCTCTGCTAATCCTACACAAGATGAGAATATCAGGACTAGGTGTTGGATTTAGACAGTAGGAGGAAAAAAGAAAGGAAGACTTTATGGGGCTGGTCAAGTTGTTCCAAAATATACGGGTCCAAATGAAAGCAACCAACTAGCAGCTTCTTCCTCTTCTAATATTGAGGACCTCAATAATATTAGGCAACAACTTGATGCTCAGGCTCGTCTTCAACATTCACAGCCACAACCACAACCACAAGAGCCAAACCCTACTCAACAGAACTCTGAAATCCCTCAACCACAATCTCAGCAATAAAATAATGAAGAGGACGACAATGAAGAATCTTCTCCAGATTATGAAGATTATTAGCTCTTCATTTCCTTAAGAAACACATTTAGCATGTACTTAATAAACTTGTGTTTTATTATGTTTTAACTTGGTATCATGGTCATGTATTACTTGACAAATATCGTTATGTTATGCTACATATTATTTGGTATGTTTTGTGCAACAAATATAATGTGTGATGGAATTTCATTAGTATAATGAAATGCTGCAATTGTTTGGAATGCTGGAATTTTCTGGAATTGTGTTAGAGTTTTTTGTATGCAGGAAATTGGGAAATGTTAAATAAATAAATGCTGCTAGAAACAGTTATTGACTTACCGACGGATTACCAACGGTCTAATCCGTTAGAAGATACACACTTTTATGCTTTGGCATTACTGACAGATTAATCCTTCGGTAATTACTGTCGGTAATGGCAAAGCATGAACGGTTATAGTTTTTGACAGATTAGGTCGTCAGTAATTACCGAAGGACTGATCCGTCAGTTATTACCGACAATTTTTACGAAGGACTAGTCCGCCGGTAAATACCGATGGATGCTTGAGATCCGTCGGTAAGTTGTTACCAACGATGCATTTTTTGACGGATTTCTAGTTGTCGATAGTTTGTCGGTAATATCAGTTTACCGACGGATTTATGTCATTACGGATGGATTTCTATCGTCAGTAAATACAGTTTTTCTTATAGTGTCATTCCCTCAAACGTAATGGAATCTTTTTACTCTTAGTGGTTCTCCTAACAAACCTCTGCACCATTTCATCCTTCTTTGGATCCATTGCCACGTGTTTCCTTGATGTTTCCCCACTTGTATTCTTTACCATAACATTACCCTCTTCATCAATAAGGATCTAGTCTGCAAGGTCAAATAGAGGAAATTGATCTTAAATATATGAAACAAGTTCCTAAGTGTACTCGCCAATACCCTCCCATTGGATCAAAATTTCAGGAACCCACATGTAACAAATCTGAATTCTACAATTGTCGAGAATAACAAGAGGTTGGAACCGAGATCCATGGACAGTTGTAGTTAGCGGTAGAGGCATGTATTGAGAATCTGGAGTACGTTTACCCATTTTTAGCAGAGAAACATGGAATGCAGGATTCATTTTAGCCTATGCAGGGAGTCCCAACCTATCGACAACAACACCAATGCGATCCAAAATTTTGAAAGGACAAAAATAGCTCATGGATAATTTTTTATTGTGTTGTAGGCATAGAGAATGTTGGCGATATTGCTGCTATTTCACAAAGACAAAATCACCAACATTAAATGTAACTTCAAAACGCTTTTTGTCAGCATTAAGCTTCATGCGAGACTGAACATGGGATAAATTATGCTTAAGTTGAGTTAGTAATTGATCCCTTTGCACTAACTGAACATGAACATCAAAAGGAGTGTCATCCCGAATAGAGTAAGGAATAATGGTTGGCGGGTCTCGACCAAATAAAATTTTGAATGATGTCATTCTAATGGACGTCTGAAAGGAACTATTGTACCAGAGTTCTACCTAAGGTAGAAATGAAACCCATAAAGAAGGATTTTCGGAGACAAAGCAATGTAGATACATCTCTAAGCACTTGTTGAGAGCCTTAGATTGCCCATCCGTCTGAGGGTGGTAAGCCGAACTCATCCGCAACAAGGTTCCTTGTAGTTTAAAGAGATACAGCCAAAAAGAACTATTAAAGGTCTTATCATGGTCAGAAACAATAGAAGAAGGGATTCCATGCAATTTAACTACCTGATGAGTCATTATTTTCCTCCATTCCACTAGCCTTTGTGTACCCATTTGATAGTTGTTCAGTTCTTAATTGTTTATCTTTGGTATGTTTTCATTTGTTGGGCTTTATTGGGCCACTGTTCCAAATTTAGGTTAATTTCACATTATTTGGCCTAATTTTCGTTTTTAATTATTTTTAGGTATTTGGGTGAAACAATTTTGGAGTTTGGACATTAATCTTCAGATGAAGAGAGTGGACACTAATGTCATGTCAAAGTATGAAGAGAGTTGAAAAGGATAAGCCACCTCTAAAGTTGACCCCATCACAAGTATGGTGAAGAGTCAAAGATTTTCCAAAAGTGACTGAAAGTGGTGTGACAAGGATAGATGGGTATGGAGAATCGCATAATTGGATTAAAAGAAGCATCTTTTGGGATCTTTCATATTGGAAAGATAACTTGCTAAGACATAATCTTGATGAGATGCACCTAGAAATTTTTTTTTTACAACATCTTCAACATAGTGATGAATGTTAGTGGCAAGACAAAAGATAATGACAAGGTAAGAAGAGATATAACTTTGTATTGTTGGCGGAGAGACTTGGAGTTGCAGTCATATACTAACGAGAAGTTGCTGAAGCCAAAAGCAAACTACACCTTAACAAAAGATGAAGCTAAAATAGTTTGTCATTGGATAAAAGAGCTTAGAATGCTAAATGGTTATTCTTCTAACTTGGCAAGATGTGCAGATACTGAAAAAGGTAGTATTCAAGATATGAAAAGTCATGATTGTCATGTTTTCATGGAGACATTACTTCCTATTGTGTTTAGCTCATTACCCATGCATGTGTTAAATCCTCTAATAGAAATTAGTTACTTCTTTAATGATTTGTGCTCAACGATATTAAAGGGGGATTCAATAAGAAGATTGGAGGAAAATATTCTACTTATTATTTGGAAATTGGAAAGAATATTCCCTCTAAGATTCTTGGATTCAATGGAGCATCTACCTATTCATCTTCCATATGAAGCATGGCTTGGCAGACTAGTGCAATACAGATGGATGTATCCGTTTGAAAGGTGATATAATTACTATATTTTGTATATCTTGTTCATATCCTTCCCTAATGTATTCCTTTTTTTTCATATAGATTTAAGGGGGAATCAAAAAGTTCTGTAAAACACAAAGCCAGAGTAGAAGGATCAATTTGTGTAGCTTACTTGCATCGTGAGACCACGTACTTTTGTTCTCATTATTTTAAAAACATCATGTTGTTACCAAACAATCATAGGAATGAAACGCAATGGCAAAGTGAAACATCTGAATCAACATTATTAGTGTTTCAACAAGTTCGTCGTCACGTAGGGAAGGAGGCCACTCATTGGTTAACTGATGTTGAATTCAACTCTACTCATGTGCATGTGTTGATCAATTACACTAAAGTTAAATCTTACCTTGAGTATTTTCTAATCTCATTTTTTACAACAAGCCATTAAGTCTTAGAAATCAAGAGCTAAGGGATTTGGCAAATTGGCCCATGAGATGCATCAAAGAATGACACATATACTTTGTCAATGGGTATAAGTTCCACACCAAAGCGTGGTCGAATGGAAAGAAAATAATTAATTGTGATGTGTATGTCAAAGCCCTCACTGAGGGTGGTTATGATGATTTTTATGGGATCATTCTTGAAATATATGAGTTAGAGTACAACACTTGTACTTCTGCAAAGAGAGTTGTTGTTTTTTATTGTGAATGGTTTGATCCTTCAAGAAGAGGTACAAGAGTGGATCCTAGGTATAATATTGTTGAACTTCCCCATTATCAGTCCTTTCTCCTAATATTGTTGGCACCTTCGATACTACTGATGTTGCTGATGTTGAGCATCCTCTTCATGAGCAACCCATGATTGAACCATTTAATCGAGGGTAATACATTCTATCAAGTTAAAAATTTATTTCATTACAACTTATGTAAGACCCAGGAAAAATTAGAATAAAAGAAAAACACATGGACAAAATTAATGGCTTGATTAATATTGTTGATTTATTTAATTTAATTAGGTTATTAAATTATGAAATATGAAATAATTATTATTTGAGTGATTTAAGTTATTATTGTATTTATAATAATTATTTAAGTTATGTAAGTTATTGTTATATTTATTTTAAATTTAAATATTATATTTAATGTTGTCGATATGTGTATATAGTTAAGTGGTTCAAAATATAATGTGTAAAGGTATATGGTTTAGTGGTTATAAATGTGTTCGACCTGTTTAGGTGCATGGGTTCGATTCCGATTAGATAGAAATAGGGATGTCAACGGGGCGGGTAGGGTACGGGTAGTAGTTCCCCCGTACCCTACCCGCTGAATAAATATTCGCCCCGTACCCGTACCCATATCCGTCGGGTATCCACGGGTACCCGCAGGTATTTACAAAAATATTTAAAAAAATAATTATTTAACCATAATTATTGTTTGGATCAACAAGTCCCCTTTCTCCTGATTGATTCTTGAAAAATAAACAAATAAAAAATCACTACCAATTTATATTGTAGTTTATTTTTGAATAAAATATTAAAGAAATTACTAACTTCATCAATGTCCACCTCTTGCAACATTGTATAAAGTTTCACGTTGTCCAATTTTAATCTAGAAGAACCTTAAAACATAAGGAGTTCAGTAAAAATTTCTAACAATCACTTAATTAAAATATCTAAGTAAAAGTGTTAATTTCATTACCTTCCATGTTGGTCCATAACCAGTCTTAGAGACACATCAATGTCTCCACAGTATATGGAAGTAATTTACTCATTTGTGGGGTAAGAATCTGACCACCATTATTGAATGAAGACTCATAATATTTTTACTAATATATATATAATTTTTTTGAATTAAAGTTTTTACTAATATAATGAAGACTCATAATGTTTTGACTCATTTGTGGGGTAATAATTTTTCTGAATTAAAGTTTAGCGGGTACGAGTATCCACGGGTACGGATACTATGATACCCGTACCCGCCCCGTTAACATGCGGGTATCAAAAATACCCATACCCACGGGTAGCGGGTATCCATTTTTAATATCCATTTCTTATCCGTTGCGGGTTTTATCCGCGGATACTCGCGGGTACGGATTTTTTTGACATCCCCTAGATAGAAAAAGTGCTTATGTTTTGTTATTTTAATTTTAATTAATTATGGTGGATATGAGTTTATATTTTATTCGTGCACAATATATATTGAGAAAGCATCTGGTATAGTGAAAGAGAAGACTATGGGAGTGAAGAAACGCGTAGCAAAGAGACCATGAGGTAGGGAAAGCCAACTTTGCTTGCATCTCTTGTTTTTCTTGTTGTTTGATGAATAAAGCTGACCATGTTTCCTTTTTCTATCTTTTCTTAGTAATGAAACCTTTTGAAAAGCTTGCCATGCATTTTCTGTTACATGGTTTTATGTGTGCATGGTCTTTCCATTTTCTTTTTGCTTTGTGCATTGGGTTTCATTTAATGTGATGAGATATTTGAAAAGAAAATGTGTTACAGTTATTGCATTGTGGTGCAGTATTTTTCATTTTGGGTTCTTGATTGGATTAATTTGTTTTCTTTCGTTTCTTTCCATTCTATAGGACTTCTCTTTTCCTTTTATCCATTGTGCAGGTTTTCTTTTATTTTCACGCCAATGGCAAAGTTTTCATCTTAAAAGCATCGTAAAAGGAAGGTTACTACTTCGTTAACCGTTGGATTGAGCTGAAATTTTAACAGCTGATTCTTAAGATATAGTTCTTCACTTTGACCGGTCAGATCTTCAATCAAAGCTCTGAAGTGAGAGCAGTTTATATCGCAAGGTACTTGTAGTTTGGTTGTTGACAACATTGACCTTTGTTGCTTGTTTGGTGCATACCTTTCTCTATAGTTATTTAATTAAGTTGGTTATTGTTGCATTTGATTCTTGATTCAATCATCTTTAATTTGAATATAAATACATAATTTTTGGAGTTTTATACAAGTTGCAGTTTGATTTCTAAACTCCCAAATTGTTTGCATAATGTGTTGTTAAGTTGGATTGGATAAAAATTATAAGTATTAGTTATTTTCCGAGAGAGAGATTGATGAAGGATTGACCCCAACCAAGGATGGAGGCCCATGCTTAAGAAGACTAAGCATGTTTAGAAAGGAAGTTCATTAATCATTCATCCCTTTCATTTGTGTTTGTTATTTTTGATTCCCAAAGTTGACTTAGTTGAATCAACTTTAGTTGACTTGTTGACCTTTGACTATGTTTGACTTGTTAACTATAGTTGACTTGACTTAAGCCAACATGCTAATCTATGTTTATTTGCTTTGTAGGTTAATTAGGAGTAAGAAAGCAATGCTAGGTGGCGCATGGTGATTGAGGAGCATAAATGATGTGGAGGAGA
>Ga0214545_1009374_pt1 | contig 14953 bp, 2 predicted proteins | sample CNSS4metaG_FD_160064 | JGI IMG/M metagenome (GOLD analysis project Ga0214545, IMG submission 160064) | Root nodule microbial communities from cowpea collected in UCLA plant growth center, Los Angeles, California, USA - CNSS4 | ecosystem: Host-associated > Plants > Roots > Nodule | place: USA... | reverse complement strand
TTGGATATTTTGGTCATCAGTACTAGTTTTGTTTCATATTTTGAGTTACTGCAACAGATAATAAAAAAATTTACAATAACTCCTCACTTATTCCAACACTACTCCCCACATACAGAACCCACAACGAATGAACATCGAAGAAGGAAGGATTCCAACAACACTCAAAAAACTTGATTCTCCCAACCTTGGAATCACTCTTACCGCATTCCTTACTTGCAATGACTCCTACTACCCAAATATTTGACCTTTTTGCTTAAATAAACCCAATGTTTCAACTTTTCTGGTGAATCTCACACATACCAAACATTTTGATGTTTGGGTTGCAGGTTCTCTGTGCCAAAGAAATAAACAAATCATGATTGGGTTACCAACCCAGAAATGATGAAGGTGTGAGAAAGTCGTGAGATAAAATTAGAGGAAACTCACAAACGACCGTGGGCATGGATGACGGCAATGGAAACCCTTGTTTTCAACGATGTGTTTTCGTCACCTCTGTCTTCTCTCAACAAAACAAAATGCCTTTGTCTTCTCTTTGCAAAACACAATGCTTTTTTCTTTTCCCTCCAAAAAATGTCCGCAAGTGAAAGAATGTAAAACCTTTTAATGAAAATCAATTTAAAAAACTTAACTACTGTGCCACCTCATCTATGTCAAAATTGAGTCCAAAAGTTTTGTTCAAATATCATTTCCGTAAGATTTAAATGATAAGAGTTGATTATGTTATTTTTAGAGGACAAAGTATTTGTGTTTATGTTGTTTAAAAAAGTCTTAAGAAGATTTCCATTGAACATTAAGATAACAATGTTACCTAGGTATAAAGGTTTACTTCATAGAAACTCCAAGAGAAAGAAGAGAAGATAGATTCAAGATAAACAAATAAAATGAACAAAATGAAAAAACATAAGCATAAACGGGTGGAAGCAATGAACATAAGAACATAAAGAAACTTGAAATAAAGAAAAAGAGGATAACAAAGGTGACACACCACTTGGAGATGAACCAACTCAAAATAAGTGGTAGTTAATGTCACTTGAGCCAAAGTTTTAGATAAAACTAAGGGATAGTTCACTCTAGTAAGAGAGGCACTCACAACAAAAAAGATTATAATAATTTTGCTTCTTCATTCAAAAAACATTTACAAGAAAGGAAAGGTCCTCTCGAATAAGCCAAGAGAGAAACCTCTTAGTAATAGTACAAAGATGAAAAAAACATTAGCAAAATCACAAAATATCTTTCTAGAAACCCTAATAATGAGGTAGATGGTAGAATATTTTCCTATCATTGAAAAATCATTAAAAAATGCAGTCACTCTCCTCCAAATGTGGATAATAGTTCCTTCTCCCAATATATTCTCCTTTTCCACTTTTGATGAGTATTCTTATAGTAAAATTAGGAATATGGTGAATATACTACCTTAGGCTAAACTCAGTGGTCCTTCATTTCTCTAAAGGGTGATAACCTTAAAAAAAAGATGTCACTAACAAACCTACAAAACATAACACACAAACATGAGTTCTACAATTTTATTGAAGACAAAACTTAACAAAGTAAAAGAAAGTGAAGAACTCCCCTCCTAATTTCCTTAAAAACTTTTCTCCATTTTCTATAGGGTTTAGAGCTCGTTAGTGGAGAAGTAATAGTTGAAAATTAAAATTAGAACTTGCTAAAAGTAACAAGAAATAATCTTTCATAAAAATTAATATGACATCACAACAGAAATTTATCTTAGCTTTTTATAATCAACCAACCTCCAAATATATTTATCATCTCAAATTTCACTTATTTTTTTTCTAAATCCTCTCTCAACTAAATTTTACATTTTTATAACGTCGATGATTTATTTGGAAATAAATACAAATTTAAAAAATATATAAACATAAGAAGAAAAATTATAATAAAACAACATAATTTGATATATCATTTAACTATAATTAGATATATCATTTAACTCTGATGATTAAGAAGAAGAAAGAAAGGAAGAATTACAATATATTCATGTTTAATTACTTTTATATATTTTTTAAACAATAAAAAGGTGAATAACTCAAATGTATCATTTGATTATTGTTCCCTCTTTCCTATTTTTTGGTAACATTAGAAAGCTTTATGGTAACACAGAACACACAATACATAAGGAATTTAGGGTTGATGGTTTACAAGATTTTCCTCCCCTCCACAAGTATTTACAGAAATATGTATCCAAACATATCCATTAACTAGCTATGCGCTGACAAAGTGCCAAATTCTTCCTGCATCTTCACACTTTTCGTCCTGCACCCCAATCAATATCAAAATTTCTGTTTTATCCTTTTCGAATTTACAAGTTCGAAATGACTTTCAAATAACTCAAAAGTTATTTTCTTCAATTTTCGAAAGTCATTTTTAGTTTTCGAATATGCAATTCGAAAGTTCTTTTTAAGAATAAAAATGACTCAAACTATGTAAACCGAAAGTAACAAATCACTTCTAAATTGATTAATCCGGAAGTTTAAAATAACTTTCGGGATTTTACAATTCAAAAACTTTTCAGAGTTGGCGATTGAGAAGTTTCCCAGATTCTGCAACTCAGAAACTTTTCGGATTGTGTAATCCAGAAGCTGTATGGATTGTTTTGTCTACAATTCATTTTTAACCTTTGGATTACCCCGACAAAAGATAAAATATTTTTAACAAAAGTTAACTTTTGAATTTCAAAATAACTGTGTCCGAGATTTCCTGAGAAAGTAAAAGGAGGGAGTAAGCAGTCCAAAATTCACTGTGGAAATAGCATTAAGTCCAAATGTTAATTTGCACAGCCTGTTTATGTGGTTTTCACACACATTTACAAGTTCTGATATTCACAACAATCAACAACAAAATGAGCAGGACCAGAAAACTACAATACAAACAATTATTGCTGGCCCTTACATGTGAATAATATATTTATAGCTAAATTTGGAGCATAATTGAGGGAACTATATATGGGAATCAGATCAAATGTGTTGATTTTCATTTAGAAGCCTTGTGGACCTGTCCTTTGTTCTGAATAGCAGCTGCAGACATCACACGCAGACGCCGAGCAATTTCTGTGAAGGATGGCCTAACTGCAGGATTGGGTGCCCAACACTGCTCCATCAGTGTTTTCCACTCAAGATCACAGTAACTGGGGATTGTAGGTCTCAATGTGTTATTCACAATACCTCCTGCATTTGTAAATTGTTGAGAAAAGTATGACAAATTTATAGAATGAGCTTTTGCCTTTTCAAAAAAGTTTCTTTGCAAGTTCCGGAGAGGCTAACAATCTTGTTAAAGGGAAAGAACTAAATAATTTTATTGATGCTACAAGCGTGCATGCATGGCAATGTAACTGATAGAATAGGAATTATTCTCCTGTAATTAATCTAATTGATTTCCTGTGATAAGGTTCAGAATCATTCTCTTATAATGAAGCTAATTGATTTCATGTAATTAGGTATTTAGTTTCCACTAATTATGTTGTGCATAAATTAGAGTTGAATGTAGTCATAATACTTGGCTATTTATACTCATTTACAATGAATAAGATGACACACTTTCAAATCATCATTCTCTCTTACAGTAACTTTTGGATACCATCTGATACTGCAACTTAGAATTTAAAAATAAATCTCAGTTGTTCATAAATTTATACTTATTAGCATAAGCCATCTGTGTTCTATAATTTTCTCATCAACAATGTGAGATGTCATTGCAAACTTATAAGAGCAACATATCTCTGGAAACTTACATTTCAAGGGAGGGGTGAGAAATGTTGAAATTTAAATATTGTAATAAATAAGATTTTTAGCTTGCCCAATGAGTTTCTGCTATCCTGATTGTTTTCCCTACAGATTGTGTGAGGTTGTTTTGTAAGGAAGTAGATATTTAAAATTGAAATGAATATCTCCATGAGTTAAGATTATATTATCAACAAGTTAAAAAAGTAAAAATTTTACAGAGGTCACTTGAGAGCTTCTACTAATTAGCTTATGTATAATCTAATTTTAACTCAGGTGGTGACATTTTGTCTTCATATTTTTCTCTCCTAAAAAGTCTTTATGGTTCCAAACATTTCCTCACTGTTCAGGTTTTGCACATTTGATCTGTTTTATAGTAGTTAAATTTTCACGGCGTAGCCTGATTACTGAGATTTTAATAGAACTATCAATTCAATGTTAGTATTCTATTGATGCAAAGGTGAAACGCTATTAGAGTCTATACAACAGTAATAAAGTTCCAAAGAGAAGAGAAAAGGACCGCACCAATAATTGCACCATAGTGCATATTAGCATATGGTTCTTCACCAGTAAGAATCTCCCATAAGACTATGCCGAAAGAAAACACATCAACCTAAAGATAGAGGTAAGGTAATAGCATTAATAATCAGTGATTCTCAAAGAATAGAGACAATAAAGGACAACATAATCCACTAAATAGTGTAATTTATTTCTTCTTTTCAGTGTTAAATTTGTGAGACAAATTGGAACAAGATGAAAAAGTCTTCATAGGGTGGCGCCAATTGAACTACAACCTTGTTGGTGACAATTTCAATATGGTTTTGGATGAAAATACAAATCAATTTGCTGGCTATTTTCATATTCCCTGTAACTAACAGTGATTCTAAATTTCTAAAGATTGTTTGAAAGTTTACCTTTTCTGAGACCTTGTTGCTGCTACCGTTTAGCAGCTCTGGTGCCATCCAAGGTAGAGTTCCACGAACACCACCAGAAACAAGGGTGTTTCGCTTAATTTTTGATAGGCCAAAATCACCAACCTTGTGGAAAGCAAGTTTCTTAGCTTTGTCACAGTGAAGAAAAAATTACAATAGAATGACTAATCCCCAACTTTAATATATACCTTGCATATTGGCCGTAAAGGATCCTTCAAGTTCACAAGCAAATTGTCACATTTCAAGTCAAAATGCACAATATTTTTTGAGTGTAAATATTCCATTCCAAAAGCTGCATCCATGGCTATTATCAACCTCTTACGGCGATCAAGATATCTGGAATAACAATAAGACCATGCAAAAATATGACCTAAGGATTATAGCAACTAGCAAAATGTCAAAACTTTCATTGGAAAATAATTGCCACTTCATAGACATTCAATAAATTAAGATCAGGGTAATGGATCCTCTGATGTTAAATTTTCATATGACCTTGTATGGAAATTATATCTCTCTCCCTTTATAAATATTCACCAATTTTGGTAAGGCACAGCATATTTAATGTTTGTAAAGAGAGAGAGATCTTTTGCAGGATTAAATGATGTGAAATTTTGATATGAGAGGATCCTTTCCAAGGATAATGGATACATTACCTATCCTTACGAAGCAAAACATTCCTGAGAGAACCATCCACCATGTACTCAGTGACAGTTGCCAATGTTGCTCCTGGTCCATCCTGAACTACACCATAAAATGCTACAACATTTGGATGGTGAAGCTTGGAAAGTATGTCAGCTTCACGCCAGAACTCTATGGTCTGTGAGTGAGAATGAATACCATCAATACAAGCCCCTTTAATATAAGAGAGTGTGAGAAATGTAGGCTGAAGGCAATAACTGTGGAATTGTTTTCCTTGAATCCAAAACAAAACAATACATGGGTATTCAAAGATAATCCTAAAACTAAATGAAATAAATTTCCTGAAATGAAGACTCTAAATTAGGAACAACTACAAAATAAACTTCTAATCTTAACCCTTTAATTTCAGAGATTACCTACAACTAAATCTATATTTATTATACAACTAGTTCACGATAATTACATCCATGTTTTCGGCACCCCTCTCAAGCTGTTGAATTGTGGAAGCTTGAGCTATTGAGTCGTTTCGTTGGCACATTAGCCACCAAAATGTATGACATGCATACTAGGCCTTCTTCTAACTTTTCTTTAAAGAATTCAATATGTTTTGTCCAGTCATGCTGAATGTGATTATGTCCAATGTTATTGCTCACTTATTATCACACTAGAGCTTCATAGGACTCTCCAAATTAATCTTCCAATTGATCTAAGATAATTTTTAGCCATAGTAATTCACGTAGTCTTTCACCAACGAACATGAATTCTCATTCAGCCAATGATCTTGCCACCACATTGTTTTTTTTGCTCCTCCATGTCACTAAGTTTCCACCTTGGAAAGTATAATATTCAGTTGTTGATCTTCTATCAAAAAGAGAACCTGCATAATCAGTATTAGTATAGGCGTCAAGATTTAGTCTTCTATTCCTTTTGAACAGTATCTTCTTTCCAAGGTGGCCTTTCAAGTACTGCAGAACCATAAAAGCAGCTTGAAGATACGATTCCTTCAATCAATGCATGAATTGGCTGATGACACTCTCTGAATTGGAATTGTCTGTCAGAGTGTGAGTAAACTATATCAATTTTCCAACCTTAGATCATCCTTTTGTCTACTGTTTGTTCCTCTTCAACTTTACATAACTATGATTAGGATCCATTGGAGTTGATACGGGTTTGCATCCAATTTTTCCAGTTTCTGCCAGCAAATCAGTTACATATTTTGGCTGAGATAAAAATTCCCTGGTTAAAGTCAGCTACTTCAATCCCCACGAAAGTCTTCTAAGCTCTTGGTGATAGTAAACTAGAGTAAATCTACCGAATAAACTCCTAATCCCACCCCTTTAATTTTAAGGATTTTATACTACCAAATCTATATTTATTATACAATAAATGTAAAATATTTACATTCATATTTTGACAGAGTGACCTGACAAAAGTACGTGACAAAGAATATAAAACATGGACAGAAGGATCATAATCACTCATAAGCAAATTACCAGTCTCTCTTGTTCTGAAGATCGACCAGCGAAGCAGCTTTTCTTTATTCTTTTAATAGCAACATCCGATCCCCTCCACTTTCCATGGTACACAGTCCCAAAGGTACCAGAACCCAGCTCTCGAAGCTCTTCAAGATCATCATTCTTTATGAACTGCCATGAGCATTGTAAATATATCTATTAAACTGAATGTTAGTAAATCTTGTGAACTCAGTCTATAATTTCAACACATAAAGCAACGAAGCCATCATCTACTACAGATGTTCTTCTGGTCCATATTACAGAAACAAATTTATGTAGGATATGCCATTGCCATCATCTCAGTAGAGAATGCATGTTACAGGGGAAAACAGATTATGAAATGGTTGTTAACACCAAGGCTGGTGAAGAGTGACATGGAACTTTTCAAGAATAATCCAAGATGTAGCGTCAAAGTAATTATGCAAGGTATTATAAATATCCAGCCAGAACATATTTTCACCAATAAAATTTCATTTTAGTTAATTTTATAAGTTTTGGATCATTTCTTGTACAACAATTCATTTGAAACAGGATGGAGATCGAACACATAATTTCTGAAGTGTGCAATGGATAGGTGGACTAATCTCTGCAGAAAAGGCAGGCAGGTATAAGACATCAACGCAAACAAAATAATACATCCAAGAATAATACCTGCACAGTACTGATGTCAAAATTCCCTGCCAAATCAACATTCCTTGCTTCATTCTGGTCATCCTAAATTCAATCCATTACAAGCAAGATTGTCACTAAAAAGAGCAAATCTGTGCAGGCTACAAATATAAAGAACCATTAATATCATACCTCCAGGTATTCAGATTCCTGTGGTCTTACGTTTTCCATTATGGCTTCCATATTCTTATTTTCATTGCCCTTTAGCTGGGAATGCTCATATTTTTGTTGAAGGAGAGTTGATTCTGTTTTAGTTGTTACAGGAACATTTTTCTGATTTTCGTCACCACCGAAATTTAGGTGAGATTCCTTGTGTCCTGCCAAAGCACCATCTGCCAGTAGTGCAGCAGAATGCTGAGATTTACTATCCCCATCTGGAACTTTCCTCACTGCAGACGAAAAATCAAGATAGTCCTGATCAATTAGAGAAACATTATCAATCCCCTCTTGGGCCAAGTTCTGAAAATATGACCAACGTTTAGGCTCATGATTGTCCATGTGTAAGCTCAAACCTGCTCTATCTGCTGCTAACGGACCAATACTTGAGGAATCTTCGGAAAGTATTGCTTTGGAGAACATATCATGAAGGATATCACGGGGAAACCTGTCCTCAATATCAATAAGAATGTCTCCCTGAGTAGTAGGTCTTGTCCTAACTTCTGGGGGAAAATTTTGAGAAACATCTTGGCCTGTGTTTCCAGTTGAAGGAAAAGCCACAGCTTGGACCTTAGTACCGTTATTCGATTCCCTGGTAGAAACTTCAGCCAAATTGAGGTCTGGAGGTTTAGACACTACATTCAGATTATGTTCAACTGGAAGAACCTGATGAAGTGCCAGATGTCCAGTACCTTTGGGTCCATCAACTAAGAGGATGTTATGGTTGTCTTTGGAACGATTGGTATCATTTTCAGAATGGAGGACCTGGTCCTCAATTCCAGTAACCTTATTATCTACCAACACTTGCTTCAACTCAGAATTCACATGCAGTGCTAACTTTGAATTCAACTTATTTGTTGTATCAGGCCACTGTTTGTATGTTGGCGGTGGGGCAAATCCATCATCAATGGTATTGCCATCTGCTTGCAAAGGCTTTGGTGCTGATCTGGACATAATGTTCTGATTTGACATATTCCCACCGTGCAATATGTCATTGGATTCTGTTTCTGAATTCTTCTGGCTGAAGTCAGAAAGCAAATCGGACATAAGTAAGTGAGAACCATAAGCGTCATCTGACTTAGTAGATCGATTCAGCAAATCTTCCTGCTCCCTTGGAATTCTCTCTGAATAGTAGACTCTGTTGGGAAGTGGAGGTGGTTCAAGGCTACCGAAATCAATCACATTGGACTCAGCATCAACCTGAGCACGGCTGAATGCATCAGTGGGTGTAGTATATAAATCATCTTCACCAGACTTAGGAGTCTGTGTGGGATTCATACTCCCGATCAATGAATAGGCATCTTCAGACTGCTGGTGCTTACCCTTGTTCTTTGATGGCACTGCATGATGAAACCCTTCTGATATAGCAGCACTAACTGGTGCCTCTGGTAAATTAGCATGCAAATTTCCCCCAAATGGCAGCGAAGCAATAGGATATGGTGCTTCCAAGGGGAAAACTTTTCCTGGATCATTGCCTGTATGAATGAAATTATCACCCTTTCTTTTTACCAACGTGTCTGGCATGGCTGAAATTTGTACCTGCAACTCGCTGGATGTTTGTCCATCATTCACGATCCCTTGGTTAACAAGACTTTGAATAGGCACAGAAACTGGAATCTCTCCAACATTGCGAGCGGAGTTGTTAGAAGGACCAATACCGTGCTGTAGTGGATATTGACTAGCATCCCCTTGGTGAATAACCGGGTCATCATAAAACAATGGATGGGTTTCAAAAGCATTAGAGGAGATTGGAAGCATTTGTTGTGAAGATTGAATAGTCAATGATGATTTAACATTGTCAGTCAAAGATGAGCCACTAACACCAAATGAGTCCATCAAAACTCTGTTGGTCTCCCTATCATTATTTTGTTCATTCAATTCATGCAAGTTATTGGTAGAGCCACCTGCGGCATGAAGAATTGAGTTGTTTCTTGAACTCATGCTCATGCCATTAACAGCAACTACATACTGGATTTCAGAGTCACCGTCAATGCTACCTATGCCAAACTGAGTATCATCCAAATCATTTATAGAGAACAGAAACATCCTAAGCTTGGTTGATCCTCGTTCACCTTGTAAATCATGACATTCCTCCATCATGTTCCGCAGATCCTCATCAGAAGATACTGAAACTAACGCATCAAGATCTTCTCCAGGGAGCTGATACTTTATCACATGAGGTTCACCATAAATTAATGATGTTTTGTGCATAAGCTCCTGCAAACGTATGTCTCTTCTTATACTTATAATACGCGTTTCACCCCCAACATATCTAAGCTTTCCATCACTGGGCCTTGGCAATATTCTTCCCCCAAAGCTGCACAGAACCTTCATCTTCATGGATGAAATTTCAGATGCACTGGAAGAGGCAGTACCATGAAGGACTCGGTAATTTTCTTGATTGGATGATGTTCTAGGAATTGATCGAGCTGAACCATAATTACTTCTGTCCTGGTGTTGAGAAGAGTTCCTTCTGTCAAACTCTTTAGGACCCTTGTCAGTCTTTGTGAGCACAGATATATCAGATCCACTCTCAGATCCTGTATGTCCCAAAATGCCTTTCAATTCCATATAGCCTGTTGAATAGTTGGGATCACCTACAACATTTGGAAAGGGAGGCTTCCTGAGATTCACCCTATCTCTCATAAACTCGAGAGCAAACTCCTCACCTGTCTGTATGGAATAGTTAAGTACAGGTTTATTTTCTGACATATTATATGCTGGAGGCCGTGCATTGATATGCATGCCATCACGAAGGTCTTGAGGGACCAATTGCGGCGCAGAATGGAATTCCTCAGTTCTAGATTCCATGGAATTGTATTGATGTTTCTGCATCCTTGGCAGTCTTGTCAGAGCCTCATCTGGGAAGTTAAATGCATGGATTTACTGTAATGCCATAGTCCTGGGAAGACACTTAACATCATGTAGAAATAATGCACCAAATACTGTAAATTCAATTTCCAAATCTCAGAAACGGGACTGCTAACAACTCCAAAAGTTTGAACTCTTGACCCGTGGCAATGGGTCAGAAAGAAGATTTACCGATGCTCAAGTTTGTCACCATAATCAACACATGAAGAAGCTTCCGCAATCTTAAGAATTCTTGATACAAGGTACTTTCTTCAAAGATCAAACTACCTTCAGAGTATGTCACCCTGTGTGCATGATGAAACTTAGAAACTGCTCAGCATGTAAGATGTAGCAAGAAACAGAAGCAAGTACATAATGGGACAAATTATACCCATCATCAAAATATCAATTAGAAAATAGATCACCAACATATTAGAATTGTCAAAAGATTCAACTGATCGTAAACCTATAGACTTAGCAATTTATTTACCTGCATACACGAGAAATAAAACTTTGTCTTGACCTCTTATAGTTGTTTGAAGAACGCAAAATCTCACAAATTATCACTCTACAATCTGAAAGTTTAGGATACTATAAGTCTAAGGTTGTTCCTTCGTTGTCTTCATTTGTTAGTAATAATATAGAAGAGTCCGGTAGTTGGTGAAGGTAAGGTAAGTTATTTATCTTCTATAAATTTCTTTCACTCCCTACTCCATTCCTTCATTACTCTTCATTACCTACACTAACTACATGAAAAAAGAAGAAAGAGAATTATAAAAGTTGTTGTAAAAATTAGACTTTGTTTTCTAATACTAATAACAGGATGTAGTGCATCAAAACCCAACAACAAGCACTAAAAAATGGGGGAAAATATATTACCCATCTTTTTTCAGCAAATCAATTGGAAAAATATGTTAAAATGATATTTAGGTCATCTAAAAGTAGACCTCTATATTAGATCACTTCTTCTCAACTCTCCCATGATCATATAATCCGCAAATTATCAAACTTGACTCTTGATTTAACCTTTCCCAGTCAAAACACAGCATGCAGGATCATAAGAACACAAATCAAGTTTGACTCAATTAACAGCAGAAGACATCACTAATCATAACAAAATCACGAGTGAATCGGAAAAGGATGGAACAGAATCAACTAAATACCTGACTGATGATTGTTTTGAGCTTGATGCAGGTATGGCTCAAGAAGGTTTCAGAGGAAGAGCCATGGCAGGTATCTGGGGGGAAACTGAAATCAAATGAAAAGGTATATATGGGAAAGAAGCGAAAAAGAATCCAGCTCTGTCTACCCCATCTTTTGATCTACCTTTTCTTCTTTTGGGTTCAAAACAAGCTGAATCTACTTCTACTTCAATGATCCTTTTGGAACAAAATGACAGCACACACTATCTCTTCTTTCTCTCTCTATTTCTCCTCAATTTTGGAATAAATTAAGTTTTTGTGTCAGAAAAACAGTCAAATGAGTGAAGAAACAGTTATGTCCAAAAACTTCCACCTTTTTTCTATTATTCTTACTGCAATAGTTCGTTAATAGTTAGCCACGTGTTGGCTTTCCATGGAGAGAAATTAACGTTATTATTATCATATTATCGTATTATTATTACTATCATATTATTATATATACTGAAAAGGATAATTAAAAAAAAGTTTTACGAACAACTTGTCGAAAAACGTTAGAATTGAGGAAGATGAACCGTCATAAAAGCATATAATAAAAACCTGTTGATGAGAAAAGAAAAATAACTGCATGAAAAACATTTTCTTAAACTGTTATCCACTAAATTAATATTATAATGCGTAAACTTACTGTAAATATTTCAAAATATGAAATATAAAATTTATTTTTAAACTCTAATTTATTTGGTCAAAATTTCAAACTTCTGTATTACACACTAGTGTATGTATTTAAAAGTTTTTGGCATTCTGTTCTTTATACGGAACTTGTTGAAAATATTGAAGTCTCTTATTTTTCTTTTACAAAATGACGAATCAAATGTCTTTTCTTCTTTATTTAAAAAGAAAAACTTATTTCCTTTATTTTGTCTTTCACCTAGAGATAAGGATATGAAGCTCTTAATTTAGAACAATAGGTAAAGTTATATCTTTAAAGTAACTATTATGTGAATCCTTATTGGTCTGATTAATCCAACCAAGATTATACAATTCGCTTTTCCTCTACCTGGATATATATATATATATATATATATATATATATATATATATATATATATATTTTTAATCAAACTAAAATGGCTCATAAACTTGAAACCAATTTATATAACGTGAATTATAATCCTTGTTATCGTTTCAATAAAACTAAACGAATCTCTACTTTTATTTTGTCATTGAACACCAAAATATGAATGAACTATCAACTCTCAGAAATGGAGAGAACTTAAATAGAAAAGAAATCAGTTGAAAAAGTAAAAAAGGGGAAAATTAAAATTGAATATTTAGTCATCTAATAAAGTAGAAATAAATGAAAAATAGAAAAAGTAGTTAGTATTTTGTATCATTAGGAACTGTATAGATCACCACTTACCCTCAAATTAACCTCACGAAAAGTATTTAATTGTGCAAAAATTTCTTATACATCCGATCATCTCACATTGTACAAAAATAAAAAACTAAAAATAATTCAAATATATATATTCTATTTTAACTTTTCGATTTTTCAAGACAAGTTTTTAAAACAAAACCGTAACAAGAAATTTAAATTCTAAACCAAACAATATCTCACATTTAAATTAATTTAAAGATGTTATCTCGACATATTTAAGATCCGTAGATGTAACAATAAAGACATATAATTAAGTTTCACCATCCTTTTACCGGTTGGTTCTATTACATTGATGCAAAAAGTGGTTGTGCACAAATTTATCAATACTTGTAGTGGTATAACTTAATGCTTCTTTTAACAGTGATTTAACTAAACTATAATAATATACAAACTTCATCTATATAAGCAGATTTTGCGGAGTTAAGTAAATCTAAATCTAATTTCTGGAATTAAGAATTGAAAAAAAAAACAAAGAGAACAAAATTAAGGAGCTAAATAGAAACTAAAATGATAAGTTTGAATTTGTACTAAGCTGGTTGACTGTACAACAATAATTTAATCAGGCAACCATCGAATCATCGAAAAAATATTAGTATACCATTCAATGAAATACAAGTTTGGAGTAGCATTCAATGAATAAATTCAGCAGTATCCATCTTAACCAAGAAAAATCATCAATGACATTGGTATAAGAGGGGGGGAACCAATCAGCATCATCTAGATGTTTTTTGACCCGATGATTTGGCAGCTGCAGACATTATGCGCAATCGACCAGCTATTTCTGTGAAGGAGGGCCTAGCCGCAGGATTGGGTGCCCAACACTGCTCCATCAGTGTTCTCCATTCAGAATCACAGTGATTTGGTATTGTTGGTCTTAATGTGTTATTCACAATCCCACCTGTTTAAGAAGAAACCAATTAGTAGCTGTATGATAAATAACTAACTACATGTAGGGAATGGTGACTTTTTTCCAGTAAAATTCCTGTAATTTAGTTCATTTTCAACATCCGGGAAAAGTCACGTAACTTTAGTTAATTTTCATATGTATTGAATGACCAACTTCAATTTTCCAAAAAACTATAAAAGAAACCAGTTAAAAATTGAACAAAGTTAACTAAAGTTGCTGAATTCATTCCCATTTTAGTATATAAACCCCTGGGATTTCTCCTCCTTTTCACCTTCTATAACTGATATTTACAACCTTAATTCTCAACTTTGATCACTTCACTGTTTTAAGAAACAACAGAAGAAGCTTTCCTAATATTTTTACTTCAATTAGAAGAAGAAACCAATTTCATGAGGATACAGCAAGAATGAAATTGCATTGAAATGAAAAAGAACATAAGAAAAAGATCATACCTATGATTGCACCATAGTGCATATTGGCATATGGCTCCTCACCGGTTAGAATCTCCCATAAGACTATGCCAAAGGAGAACACATCAACCTACAAATAAAAATTCAATTTCAGCAATCAATAACTCCAAGCGACAAGTTTTGCTGATAAAAAAATGTTGAAGTAAACAGAAACAGAGGTGATATAAAAGCATTGTAGATCTCCTATTCCCTTACGAAAAGATTTCCAAAAGTACAATATAGACAGAAAATTTTGTATGTTTAAAATGATAGGTTATATTATATTTCATATAGGTTATGGTCATTGTTATGGTTATGGTCATTGAGAGATTGTGGTTCTATATGGTTATATGACATTAGTCTTACATATATAAGACTTTAGACACCACTTTAACCCCAAAACCTTAAGGCAATGTTGTTATGGGTCTTTATTCTTATATGGTGTTTAACTTTGTCTTTTCTATCCAATGTGGGACTTTTTGACTCACACTTGGACTATTCCCAACATCTCCCCTCAAGGGTG
>Ga0214545_1009373_pt1 | contig 14955 bp, 5 predicted proteins | sample CNSS4metaG_FD_160064 | JGI IMG/M metagenome (GOLD analysis project Ga0214545, IMG submission 160064) | Root nodule microbial communities from cowpea collected in UCLA plant growth center, Los Angeles, California, USA - CNSS4 | ecosystem: Host-associated > Plants > Roots > Nodule | place: USA... | reverse complement strand
TCGAAAAACAACTTAGTGTCCTCTGCTACTGCATAACAAAACAACCTACTACCAACTCAAACCACTATCAAAATATCAACACATCCAATTCTTTGACATGGAACACTTTGGTATCAACACCCAAGAGAACTATTCAAATTCCTATCTTGTAGCCTTGTTTTCCAATGGTCAAATGATGCAATGTGAAGATGGTGTGAAGTTCCAATGTGAAAGTCCAAAACTCTTTCGCATACCAGAGAATTGCACACTCAACATTTTGACCCAAAAAGTGTGCTCAACTGTAGGGGTTCCAAGCACGACATTCATCAATAAGTTGTATTTCAGAAGACCCACAATCAACGAAGATGGAGCCATTATGTATGATGCTATTCAAATCTCAACAGACGATGACGTTGCAGAAATCATTCGTTGTAAGTCTCATCTACCCATTAACACAATAATTGAATTGTTTGTTACCTTGATAAGGTTTGTTGACGAAATACTTACTCTTCTACGACCAACTCCCTCATCCTCTTCCATAGTCCCAAACCCTACTCCGCGTTCACCAGCAAAGTTATATTATGGAGGACCTCTAAGAAGGGCAGACATCACAGATAGCCCATATGGTTACGGGCTATACTTAATCCAACACTACTGTTATGATGTCAATCCCCCACAATTTCACCTTTGATGACCTTCTACAAAAAATAATGCAGAAAACACATCGTGGGACTCGTTTCTTAATAACTCATATTATCTACCTTCGTCCCATGAAGATTGTCAACAACAGACTTATCCATGACACGACTCAAATCAAAACAGATACTGATGTTGCACAAATGATCCATGACTCGTTTAATAATTACATGTCTTAATTTTTTTATTAGATTATGATTAATTATTTTTTAGTAATATTTACAAAAAAGGTATATTGATAAAGAATGGAAGAATAAATGAATCATTTAAGAGTGATGAAAAGGAAATTATTGACTAAAACAAGATAGATTCTACCTATTCACATATGTTGAAGTATTATACTAATCATAAAAAATGTTCAGTTAGAGAAGTCATTTTTTGAAGCATTATACTAATTATCGAATCTAATGATCTCAAAATTATATTACTTTTGCCTCTCCAACACTTTTTGTCAAGATCTGTCACTGGTTAAAAGATTAAATTTATTAAACGTTATATATGTTAAATTAAAAATAAAAAGTAGTAGAATTAAATAAAATTATTAAATATTTTAAAAAATTGTCTTTATTAAATTAATACATGTTTAACGTTTTACTAAATGTATAATAATATATCTAACATGAATTAATTTAATAAGATCAGTTTGTTAAGAGAATTAACGAAAATGATTAGTTGACTATTGTTACTCTCACAATAGAGAATTATTTTAGGTCATTTGAGAAATAGAGTCATAAACTCTAGGTATTGGTTTAGATGTTCATTGTTCACATAGAGAGACAAAGTTTACGTTTATTTTTCGTCATTTGGAATAGTTATAACTATTTTTTTTTTTAATTCTTATTAATATTTTTATGAAAGAAATAAATCTTGAAAAAAACTAATACGCTTCAAATCAACCTAAAGAACATAAAGATTTAGAGTCACAAGGAAAGTGTTTCAACAATTTCAGCTCACATGAATTAGCAGTCTCATGTTCTTCTTTCCATTTAAATGAAACTTTTGTAAGAGTGTTCTTCCTTGCAAGAATTCTAAATGAAAGTCCTCTAATCCAAGATGTAATATTGTTAGTTACATAAACATAAACACCAATAATGAATGAAAAATAAATCCATCTAAATTATAAAAAAGTGAAAAATGAAAATAAAGTTAAGATAAACGCAACAAGTGTTTTAATAAAAATAATTGATAAGTATTAATATAAGTATAAAAACTTTTAGATTATTAACACATTATAGTAATTATTATAATAATTGTTAATATAAATCTTAATAATTAATAAATAGTACAAAACACAATGTAAGATCTACTTCTTTTATCATCCTCTTTTCTTTGTTCTCTCCCTGCTAGATTTGCATGGTAATTAAGGTTGCAAAATAACATTTAACACTTTCTACATGCATTAAAATTGAAAAATTTATTGAATTATTTTAAACTATTAATACACGACTTCTTTTTATCATAAAAATATTAATAAGAATCGGTGTAAATATAACTATGACACATTTTTTAAATATAGATAATATTAATTAGTAGCTAATATTATAATGTTATTAAGTTAATATATATAAAATAAATTTATATTTATTAATATTAAAGTAAAATAAATGAAGATAAAAAAATAATTGTTAATGAATAAAAAAAAATAAAAATTTTTATAAAAAATATGTAAAATAAATTATTAATTTTTAATAAATAATTATATTATAAAGGTTAGAGTTGAAATTATAAAATACCAAAAAAAAAAAATCGTTTCTTTTATATAGTTATAGATTAAAAAGAAAAAGAAAAGTAATTATAACTAATTCAAATGACGAAAAATGTAAACCTATACCAAATTGTCTCCATGTGAACAATGAATATCAAAACTTAATACATAGAATTTATGACTCTATTTTTCAAATGACCTAAAATAAATTTCATACCCAATACCCACCTCACCTGCTTGAACAAAACAAACAAAATCAAAACCAAAAAATGAAAGGTAACACCACGTTAGGGAGGAAATAAAGTTGTAAGATAAACGGTAGTCAACTGATATTTTCGAAGAATTAAATGCAGTAAACGTTCAATCTAATATATAAAAAAATAGTCAAATTAAATAAAATAATTAAATACTAAAAAATTATTTTTATCAATTAATACATTTTTAACATTTTACGAAACATAGAATATATATTTGAAATGAATTAATTTTAATATTGATTAATTTTGTTAAAATATTGAACTAATTATACGTTATATTTGTCAAATAAAAACATACAGTCAGATTATATACAATCATTAAATATTTAAAATGTTGTGTTATAAAATATTTTTATCAATTACTAATTTTTTTACATTTTACTAAACATAGAATATATATTTAAAATGAATTAATTTTAATATTGATGAGTTTTGTTAAAATATTGAACATATATAAGTATAATAACTTTTAGATTATTTACACACTATAATAATTGTTAGTATAAATCTTAATAATTAATAAATAGTGCATAACACAATGCAAGATCTACTTCTTTAATCATCCTCTTTTCTTTTTTTCTCTCTCCCTACTAGATTTGCATGGTAATTAAGGTCGCAAAATAACATTTAGCACTTTCTCTACATGCATTAAAATTGAACAAATTTATTGATTTATTTTAAACTATTAATACATGACTTCTTTTTATCATAAAAATATTAGTAACAACAGGTGTAAATACAATTATGACACATTTTTTAAATATTGATAATATTATATTAGTTGGAATGATATTATAATATTATACATTTTTTAAATATTGATAATATTATATTAGTTGGGATGATATTATAATATTATTAAGTTCATATATAAAATAAATTTATATTTATTAGTAATAAAATAAAATGAATGAAGAAAAAATAATAAATACAAAAAAAGAAAAAATAATATATTTTATCGAAAATATACAAAATAAACTATTAATTTTTAATAAATAATTATATTATAAAGGGTAGAGTTGAAATTATAAATCTTTCTTCTATATTGTTATAGATTAAAAACAAAAAGAAAAATAATTATAATTGATTCAAATGACAAAAATGTAAAATTGTACCAAATTGTCTCTATGTGAACGATGAATATCAAAACTTAATACCTAGAATTTATGACTCTATTTTTAAAATGACCTAAAATAAATTTCATACCCAATGTCTACCTTGAACAAAACAAACAAAATCAAAACAAAAAATTGAAAGGTCACAGGATGTTATCGGGACGGGTAGGGTACGGTTCTCTCGTACTCTATGTGTTAAATAAATATATGTCTCGTACCCTTATCCATCTCCGTCGAGTATCTGTTATGGAGTACCCGCCTAATTTTTTAATATCCACGGATATCCACGGGTACCCGCGGATATTTACAAAAAAATAAAAATAAATATTTAACAACATATTTTAATCATAAATTTAAATAAAATACAATACATAATATTCATAAATTTTAAACAAAGATCAAATAATCCATTTAAATGGTGTTGAATGATAGTTTACAAAGAAATGAATTTTTTTAAAACTAATTGATAAAAAAAATAACTCATTCAAAATCAATATGTTAATATTTTTAATCATGTTTTTTTTTTGTCAATTTAAATTAGAGTATAGCGAGTAAGGATATCTACTAATACGGATACTATGATACTCGTACCCGTCCCGTTAATATGCTGGTATTAAAAATACCCATACCCATTATCCACGGATATCTATTTACAATATCCATTTTCTACCTGTTACGAATTTTATCTACATATACCCACGATTACGAATTTTTTAAACATCTTTAATCAGATCACGTTAGGGAGGAAAAATAAAGTTGCAAGAGAGACATTAGTCAATTGATATTTTCGAAGAATTAAATGCAGTAAACGTGCTATCTAATAAATAAATAAATAAAACAGTCAAATTAAATACTAAAAAATATTTTTATCAATTAATACATTTTTAACATTTTACGAGACATAGAATTTATATTTAAAATGAATTAATTTTAATATTGTGAATTTTGTTAAAATATTGAACTAATTATATGTTATATTTGTCAAATAAAAAATACAGTCAGATTATGTACTATCATTAAATATTTAAAATGTTGTGTTATAAAATATTTTTATCAATTAATACATTTTTAACATTTTACTAAACGTAGAATATATATTTAAAATGAATTAATTTTAATATTGATGAATTTTGTTAAAATATTGAACTATACGTTATAGTTGTCAAATAAAAAATACAGTCAGATTAAATAAAATCATTAAATATTTAAAATGTTGTGTTATTAAATTAACATATTACTAACATTTTTCTAAAGATAATATTTAAAATGAATTAGTTTTTATATTGATGAGGTTTGTTAAAAATTAAATTTACTAAATATACTATATTTTTCAAGTTAAACAATTTCGTAGCATATTCTGTAAATTAAATATAAATATATTTTGTTATCTTTTGAAAATGATTACTATTATAATATAATAAAGATCAAATGAATACTAAATATTTACCATATGATCATAGAAACACAATGTTTTTCTTTGAAGTGCTTTCTTCTCAATTGTTTCTAGTCATTGTTTGGTCATTTTCAACTATTATTACATCTCTTGTTAGTGTTGTGAGTTTACCAAACAATGAAAGTGTTCCAGCACTGTTTGTGTTCGGAGACTCTATAGTAGATACAGGTAACAATAACTACATTAACACCATAGCCAAATGTAATTTTCGACCATATGGTAAAGATTTTGGTGCAGGAAATCAACCAACTGGGAGGTTCAGCAATGGTTTAACCCCTTCAGATTTCATTGGTACAAACAAAAATTCTTAATCTTGAATTCTTTTACCATTATATGCTGTTCTAATCCATTTCCCTGACAATTTTTCTTTCTTTGGTCTTTTTAATTAGCTGCAAAATTTGAAGTTAAGAAGCTTTTGCCACCGTACCTTGATCCAAATTTGAAACGTGAAGATCTCCTCAGAGGTGTAAGCTTTGCATCTGGTGCTAGTGGATATGATCCTCTAACTTCTGAACTAGCAGTAAATAATATTTCCCACCTAAAACCTTACAATATATTTTCATTTCTTCTCAGCATATCTTAGACATTAACTATAATTTTCTTTCGTTGTCATATGTTATGTTAGTTAGTGTTATCATTATCAGATCAACGGGACAAATTCAGGGAATACATAAAAAAGATACAGAACATGGTTGGAGAAACCACAACGACAACAATGATATCGAAAAGCATATACATCTTATGCACAGGAAGCAATGACATTACCAATACTTACTCTTTTAGGCGGCTGAAATATAATATTTCAACTTATACAGACTTCATGGCTTCACAAGCTACAAAGTTCTTAAAAGTAAGTACCTATGAGCAATTTAGTTTACATTTTGCGAAGAATGATTTAATAAAATCTTGTCTAAAAGGTTTCTTGACAGTTAGACAGTGCTAAACTATCCCATATATTACAAAGTTTATATCATGTTTGTAGATAGTCTCACAAAACCGTCTACATGGTGAAATCGTCAAATGACTATTTAGTTTTGTTGTGAAAAGTATTGTTCAGGTGTCTTCCTTGTTTGTTTGGTGCATTTCATGTGTGTTAGTTATAACAAAGTTTACATTATAAACAAGATATTTGTATCTATATATGGAGTTAACCTCCGAGTTGTAATTGAATGAAAGTTTTCTCAAAGTCATACTCATAAGTTGTACCACTAACACAAAATACACTTATTATGTCACGTGATTTACGTCCGATCATTAAATGTCAGACACAAAAAAATACACGGTGACATTTTTGTAAATAATTTGTCAAAATTTACGTCTGACCTATTTGGTTAGACTTAAATTTATGTCGAGTAGATAGAAGTCAGACGTAAATTTACGTATGACAAAAAAGGATTAGACGTAAAAATCAAATTTTATGTCTGATCTAGAGGGGTCAAACCTAAATCCCTCAAGTCACTTTCATTTTCACTCTCTCCTTCAAAACAATGCCAACAAACACGCACATGACCACTGCGACCATTCCATTGGTGTTTGTTCTGTTGTTTTTTCTTCTTTTAATATCAAACTCTCCTTCTTGCCACTTATGTTTTCCCTCTCTTCTTCACAACTTGTGAAGAACTTGCAAACCACCATCCGAACACGCCGTAAGCATTGCAAACCTTAGAGGGCCTCCATTGTGTTGCAGATCTCGACGCGATGGTTCACACGGCTTTGACGATGCAAATATGTTTGGCTATTGCTCTTTGCGTTTTTTCAGCAAAAGGGAAAGATGCGGTTTTTCGATTTGCTATGCTGATGTACAACTCAAAGGTCTCCAGCATGGTGCATGGATGACGACGAGATTCAGTGGATGTCATATCTGTTGCTGGGTTCCAGCATCGCTTGCGTGGTAGGTTTTGTGGGGGGTGTTGGTGTGATGGAGGAGTTATTCCGATTGCAAATCTGGTGATGGTTCGCGTTTGAGTTGCAATGAGGATATTCAATAAAGTTGGTCAATAGTTGTTCGACGAGTGTGCTTGATGGCCTAAAGAACAATGAATTTTTACGTCTATTATGTTGTCACCAAATGTAAATTTATGTCTCTTGAATCTATGTCCGATTTAGACTAGACGTAAAAAGCTAAAAATGTTGGACGTAATAAGCCCATTTTGTGTTAGTGTACTTTACGTGATTTAGTGAATTTTTTTGTGGATGTAGATTGCAGTTAGTTAATACTTCAATCGAACCACGTTAAACTTTATATATAGCAACGAGGTAGACTATTTAACAGTGATAATAGAGGAGGCAGAATAAGGTCAAAGGTCAAAGACAAAGAATAGTGGAAATACATCATTTATTAGATGTTAACATTGCAATAAGGAAGGACACACTAGAAAGTTGTGTTTAGAGAGTTAGAAGACAACTATAACCTTGACAAACTGTTTAGGTTTGGCAAACAACTTGATTAGAGGTGTCAAAATAGGTTGAAACCCACGAGCCAACCTGGCTCACCACGGGTTCGGGTCGGGTTGGGTTAAAAGTTTTTTACAAATTTCAATAGGGTTGATTTTTGACCCGGCTCATCCGGGTTGAACCCGTGGTGAGCTGGGTTGGCTCACCAACCCGTAGATAAAATGGTCACACAAGTATTTTTTATTAAGTTGGGCTTTACATTTGGGTCATGCTAGGTTATTTTTTTTAGCCAACACATAAATAATGTGTATTTTTTTTTATTTTGATTTGTATTTGGACTGTATTAAAGTTTATTTAGATTTTAATTAGAATTATAATTTAGTTTTGAATGAAGAATAAATAAAAAAATTGTATTTTTTTTAATTAAGTGAACTCGTGAACCAACCCGTTTAACCCTTAAACCCATAGAGGGTCAGGTCGGGTTTGATTTTTTTTGGCTCGCTAAAAAGTGAGCCGGGTTGAGTTGGCTCAGTAAATCATTAACTCGTGGTGGGTTGAGTCGGGTCAGGTCGGATTATCCATTTTGATAGCTCTAAACTTGAAGGGGGTTTAGCTCTTCTTGATGAGAATGAGTACTCTTGTAAGATAAATGGAGTTGGAACCAAAAAGTTTTGTTTGCATTGTGGAACTAATAGAGTGCTTGAAGAAGTTAAGTTTGTACCTAGCTTGAAAGACAAGGTTAAATCCCCTTATGAGATAACGAAGAAGGGATATGCATTTAAAGATGATAAGGGGTGTTGAGTCAAGACATCATCTTTAATGAAACTGAAATGGCTTGTAAGCCAAAAGTTTCAAAATTAAACTCGGAGGTAAGAAGTGCTTGATTTCTTACAAGATCATGTGTTAGACAATTTTGTATATGATAAACAAGAAGCTTTTAGTGTAGAAAAATGATATGATGATTACATGTTTGCCACATATAGAATGAGGAGAACAATAAAAGCTCTAAAGATAGTAAAGATAGTAAACTGAAAACTGGTCAATAAAATTTCAAGGCAAGATTGGTGGCTAGAGGCCTTACTCAGACAAAAGGAGTTGATTATAATGATGTGTTCTATCTTGTAGTAAAGCACATATATCCATCATGATGTTGTTATCCATGGTTGTTAAGTTTAACCTTAAGATGGAACATATGAATGTTAAGATTGCGTCCTATATGGAGACTTAGAAAAGCATGAAACAACCAAAAGGATTTGAGGTAGGAAGCAAGAAAAATTGTGTTTATAAGTGAAACAAATCCTTGAATGGGTTGAACAATCTTGAAGACAATGGAATAAGTGCTTTGATGATTTCATTGCAAGTATTGGTTTTGAACGTATCGAGTTTGACACTTGTATCTATTTCAAGTTTCTAGTAGACAATTAGTTCATTTTATTTATATTGTATATAAGTGACATTCTTATAGCAAGCAATAGTAAACCTCAGGTGTAGAAGGTTAAAATTGAGTTGGACAACGAGCTTGAAATGAAAGATTTTTAAGTTACTAAAAAGATATTGGGGATTGAGATCATAAGACTATGTGAGGTTAGACCAATCTTAGAAAATTTCTTGAGAAGTTTGGTATGACAAACTTGAAAATTGTATCCACACCTCTTGCGTCTGATTACAAGATGAGTGATGAACAATATCCTAAGACTTTTGAGGGATAATTTTATGTGGACAATCTTTTATGTGCCAATATTGTTAATGCCATTATGTATGTGATGGTTTGCACATGCCTTGACACAAGTTATGTTGTAAGCATTGTTAGTAAGTTTATGTCAAATCGTAAATGAGCCCATTAACAAGCTCTTAAGTTTAGGCTTCATTATTTGAAGGGATCACGTGGACGAGTTTTAGTTTATGGCGGAGCTAGAGGATCTACTAGAGATACTCTCGCAGAAAGGTTTATTGACTCAAATTTTGTTGGGTATTTGAACATTAGAAAGTATCTCATAGGATTTGTGTTCACTGCTTATGACACGATTATCTGTTGGAAGGTTAATCTTCATAAGGCATTGACTTCCTCTATCATTGAAAAAGAGTTTATTGTCATGAAAAAAAATAGTGAATGAAGCCTTATGGTTGAAAGGTCTACCAAAGGAATTGAAGGTGCATAGTTTCATTGTCTACTATAACAGTAGAAGTGTGATACAATTGTTCAAAAATCAAGTATACCATGAAAGAACTAAGTACATCGGTGTTAAGCTACATTTCGTAAGAGAGGATATTGTACGAGGGCCTATGAAAATGATGAAGGTCTCAACAGATTATAATGACTTTGATATGATTTTGAAGATTTTTCCAGGTAACTAGTTTTTTCATTGCTTGGATTTGATCAAGTTGAGTGGTGATTAAGCCTCTAATGGACTGAGAATGACATACAACAACTCTTGCTTATAAGATTAGTAAAATCTTATCCAAAATTCCTAGATCATTTGATAGTGCTAGATTGTCTAGTGTGTTATACAACTTCTATCATGTTGGCAAATGGTCTTAGTTGACCTTTTAGTCTCTTAGGATCTACTAAGCCATGAATCGTCTAGTGAAACATTGTATGAGAATTTTGTTTTGTTTGAGGAGCATTGTTTGTGTATTTGTTGTTAGACTATGTGTGTAGACATGTCAAAATGAGCCAACCCGGCTCATACGGGTTTGCTCACCACAAGCTGAGTTGAAAATGAGTGAATCCAACCCGGCTCACTTTATGGTGAGTCAGAAATTTTACAACCCGCCTCAACCCACCACGGATTGGTGGGTTAAGTGAGTTGACTCATCAACCAACAAAAAAGAATTATTTATGTATTAATTTTTAAGTATTCAAATATTTAAATAATTTTTTAAACAATCCATGAGATGACAATCACAATAAAATCAATAACCAATGTTTTCATCATGCTCACCACTAATATATGATGAATTGTTTCCAAGAAAGTATCTATATAGTTCAAGAAAACATGGCTAATATTACACATTTTCTATCATGTTATTCAATAAAATATAAATAAAAAGACTACACATTTTTGTCATACTAATTTAGAAAAAATTGTTTATTAGACGGTTGCTTAAGTAATTTACCATAAAGATTATAGTTAAAGATGAAAGTATCAACATATATAACTTAACAATCAAATTAATTACACATTCAAACTATTCAAATATTATTGAGAAACATTCTAACATTTAAAAATATAAAATTGTGAACCTATATAATTAGAAGTAGTAAATAATTATTAAAAAAATATTGTAAAAAAATGTTGGTGGGTTAAGTGGGTCAATCCACTCTCAACCCGGCTCGAACCCGTAGGTTAAGTGAACCGAGTTGAGTTCAATCCACTTTTAAAAAAGTTGAATTTTTCTTAATCCAACCTGGCTTGAACCCGGATTGGCTCACAAATTGAAACTCATTTTGACATCTGTATATGTGTGTAAGTTATAAGTATTTGCACTATAAATAGCACCCTTGTATCTTCATGTGAAGGTTTATGTTGTAACTAGTTATGATTTATATGTGATTTAGTGAATTCTTCCATAAAAGTAGATTGAACTTCGTTAATACTTCAATTGAATCACATTAAATTCCATATTTGTGATTCTTTGTTCTTCTTTAACTAGTGTTTACCTTCTACTGCTTAATTTTGCTATTTCTTTATTATCGCTATTTGTGTAATAGATGCTCTGCGATAAATTTGACCAAGCTAATTCCTAATAAAACTTGTATTACTAAAAACATCTTTGCAAGATGGTACATAATCTTAAATGAATAAAATGCAGGAACTTTATGGACTTGGAGCTAGAAGAATTGGAATAGTTGGTTTGCCAATTCTAGGGTGTGTGCCCTTTCAAAAAACAATGAGAGGAGGATTTAAGAGAGCATGTTCAGATTCTGAAAATCAAGCTGCGATATTGTTCAACAAAAAGCTATCATCCCAAATAGATATTCTTGGGAAAAATTTTCCTGAAGCTAGACTTGTCTACCTTGATATTTACAACCCATTATCGGATATGATTCAAAACCCCTCTAAATATGGTAATCAAACACATCTACCATATTATATCTATTATATAAACCAAAATTGAGTAAACAACCATTTTAATTCCTAGAATGGTAGGTGTTATCACATTTAAAACTAAGAAAATTTTTAAGAAAAAAAAGTCTCATGAAGTAAAATAAGTCGCCAAACGTAACTATTTTTTTATTACTTTGTTCCTAAGTATATATTGATATTATGACTTTATATTTATTTGAATTGGTTTGGTGTTTTAGGTTTTGAAGTAGCAGATAAAGGATGTTGTGGCACAGGATATTTTGAAGTAGGCTTTATGTGTAACGCTCTTTCCAAGATATGTTCAAACAGGTCAAACTATATATTTTGGGATAGTGTCCATCCTACGGAAAGGGCCTATAATATACTTTGTTCAGAGGCGCTTGACAAAAATATCAACAAATTCTTCTGACTTTTATTTGGTTGTACTCTTACTGATATGAATACAATAACAATATATTTGTCTTATACTAGAAAGTTATAAACTGATTTTTTTTATATAACTTCATTAATATTAGATACTTAAATACTTATAACAATTTGAAAAAAAATACAGTTTTTAAAGTTGGTCATATATTTAGCATAATTAAAAGTGTCATATGGAAAGAAGTTTAACCATTATTTTACTAGTTTAGTGTGACATTGGTTGGTACCACAAGGGTAAACCCTAAACCCTAAACCTGTGATGCATAGATATGATACGTGTATCCGATACGATATGTGTATCGGATACAACACGTATCTGATACGTCGATATGTTTATTTTGAAAATAATAGGTTATGATACGTAATAAATAGCGATATATGAATATTGAAAAAATGTACAATAGTTCTTAAAAACATAATAAATATATGATTGTTAATTATGTGAATCCAAATTAAAACTATATTATTAAAGTTGTCAACATAATAAATATAAAGTATTGTCATCATAAAAGTACTACTACAAGAAAATTCTTAAATAATGACCAATTTTAGTAACAAAAACTATGTTAGAGACCAAATTTTTAATTAAAGACCAATTATTTTGGTAGCCAAAACCTTGGTAACTAATGTTAGTAACCAATTTAAAAACCAATTATTTTGATAGTCAAAACCTTGATAGCTAATGTTAGTGAACAATTTAGAAACAATTCATATTACTTATCAATTTAGAGACTAATTATAATTTTTAGAACTATTTTAGTTGTCAATAATTTTTAGTTTTTAAATTGGTATCCAAATTGGTCACTATATAGTGACTAATTATTTGTTGTCACAAAAATGGGTCATTATTCAAATATTTTTTTGTAGTTTACTACGATTTTATAAAGTAGAAATTTCATTGATAAGTATCGGTAAAATATTCTAAATATCGAATACGGATACATGTCGAACACGGATACGTGACCCAAGTTGAAATATTGGTGTATCATGTATCATAGGTAATACTAACTCTATGTTGCTGAAAATAAATAATTGTTGTTAGCTCTGATAGAAGGAATTACTCTAATTAAAGAAAAAAGGAAAAATAAATTTTTTTTTTTAAATAAAATAAGTTGTTCAGATGAAAATATTAAAAAAACATTGAAATCTAAAAATATTAAGAAATAAAATTTAGAATTTACTAAAAAAAAAGAAATTAAAATTTCACTAATAATCACTATTATTTATACACATTTTATGCACAAATTGGAAAAAAATTAATATATACTATTTAAATTTTGAAATTTAGCTAATACTTTTTTGTAAATTTTATTTTTAAAATAAATATTTTTGAAATATAATTGTATCTAAGATATTTTAATTACTAAAATATTTAAAAAATAAAGAAAATTTAATTACCAGTAATTTAAATCTAATGTATTTCGAACTTTTAAAATTATTGTTAAGAGATAAGAATGTCATTGCCATGCATGAGTAGATAATTACAGGATATAAATATAAAATATCACATTCTTACTTGCACATTGTCTTCTAATTTGTTGAAATTCACAACAAATTCCGGAGACAAAGTTCATGAAGCACAACCAGCGACCTAATTTGTGTTTCAACAAATTTAACCTATGTTATCAATTTTTCGGATCAAATTAGTACTATATTCTATTTTTATTTACTTTTACGTTTTCCAAAATATATTTTTATCTATTAATTACCAACTAAGTATATTTATTTTTATAATTTTTTCCTAAGCATTGAAATGGATTTTTATGTTAGATTGAACCATGTAGTTGATTGGCCGACTTACAGATATATTTAGAAAAATTATTTAGTATAAAAATTATTTTCTTTACTCCGAAATAGTTATAGTTTAAAGTTTCGTTTTCATAAAAGCTATCACTTTCAATCATTGCGTTACTTATATGTTGCAAATATAATGAATGTAATTTATTTTAAGGTAAATTATTGAAATAGAAAATAAATATTTCATTAAAATTGAGAATAAAGTTAATTTATATTTTTTCTAAAGACTAAAACTACAATGATTAGGCTTTGATATAGGTTTTTTAAAGATAAATATCAAACACTTTTAAATACTTTTTTTATTTTCAGTATTCTTCTGTTTGAAATATTTAGAAAATACTTGTGCTATTGGTAATAGATAAACTTTTGTTGGACTATTAGTAATATAGAAAGGATTATAATATTTTGATCTATTTTTTTTATGTATTTTTAATCTATCAGTCTATCATGATATTGCACCATTAATAAAAATCAAAATAGATAATTGAAGGAGATTGTAATATCATTATTAGAATGGTTTACAGTATTCTTCTAATGTATTTCAACCATTGAAGAGTTTTTTTGAAGACATGTTAAATCTTTTTGCTAAAGTTTTTCAAGTCTGGATAATAATTTTGGCTTAAATATTTTACTTTCTATTTTCTTTCAATTTGAAAAGGATAAAATTGTTCTATTTTAAAAAAAAATTGAGACTAAATTAAATCAAAATAACAAATATGAAAACTAAAGTGAATCAAAATAACAATATAGGTATGAATTGAATCAAAATAACAATATAAGTATGAATTGAATCAAAATAACAAATATAAAAACTAAATTAAATATAACGTAATAACATATTATAGGGATGGCAATTAGGGCCTGGCCCGCGGGCCCGGCCCGCAGGCCCGCAGAAAAAACGCGGGGCGGGCCAGGATATTGAGCCCGCAGGCCCGCGTGGGCTCGGCCCGCATAGGCCCGCGGCCCGCACGGGCTAGTCCGCGGCCCGCGCGGGCCGGCCCGCAAGCCCGCATAAAATTAAAAAAAAAAAAAACTTTTACTTGTTTTA
>Ga0214545_1009372_pt1 | contig 14956 bp, 5 predicted proteins | sample CNSS4metaG_FD_160064 | JGI IMG/M metagenome (GOLD analysis project Ga0214545, IMG submission 160064) | Root nodule microbial communities from cowpea collected in UCLA plant growth center, Los Angeles, California, USA - CNSS4 | ecosystem: Host-associated > Plants > Roots > Nodule | place: USA... | reverse complement strand
TACACCCTTGATAACATAAATAAGGCTTATCAAGTCCAATTCCACCCCCTGCGAAATGAGGACTATTGGTCAACATATACAGGTCCTAATTTCAATCCAGACCCCCAAACTAGGCGTAAGGCTTCCGAACGACCTCCAAGGACTAGGATCCATAACGAAATGGATCAACCCGTTACGGATAAGCCAAAAAAATGCTCTTATTGTCGCACTGAGGGTCATCATAGGGGACAATGTCCATTTCACCAATAAGTTGTACATTTTTTATTTCAATTAATTTAATTTTCAATGTTTTTTTCTTCTTTCTACAATGTCAAAACTAAGACAATTTTCTATGAACATTAATATTTCTTATGCCTTCATCAACTACAAGTTCAAATACTTTATTCTTTTATGGACCAACAAAACTTTATCAAATGAGAACAAATTATTATGCTCGCCTATGTATCCAATTCTAATTTAACAACTTTGTTTTTCAAAATTTGTACTGTAATCGATTACAATACCATTGTAATCGATTACAATTCACTCGAACAAAATGCATTAACCATGTAATCGATTACACTCCGTCTGTAATCGATTACATTACACCCAGAAAACTGCAACACATGCAGTAATCGATTACAGCATGGGGTAATCGATTACTCAACTAAAAACGTATTCCCCCCCACGATTTCATCTAAAAACGTGCTCCCCCCAACGATTTCCTTTCAATGTCGTTCCCCCCCCACACGATTTCCTTTAAATGTCGTCCACCCCCCACGCGATTTCGCTCGTTGACAAAATCAGATCGAATAACGTCCGGGGGCTACACGATTTCTTCATAACGAAAACGTTCTCCCCCAGAACGTTTTGCCTATTTCTGTAATTTTCAAAAATCTTGCCCATATTCGTAATAAACCATGCTGATTTGCCTAGAAGGGAAAAAAACCGTAAAATAATAGTACTGGGAAAAGAATATGTACCAAAAAAAACCAAAGAAATGACCTGTTTTCCCATATCACCATTACCTATACAATTTCAGAAATCTTAAATCACATAAATACCTTTTCGAAAAGATCCCAATATTTGGTTGTCCTCTCAAACTCTACTTTGGTTCGACAATACCATCTAATTCATAGTCCTGAAACATGTAAATTGTAATGCTGTAATGAAACATAGAAAGACTACTACACACTTAGTATATGTGATGCAACACCAGCCACTTTTTATCTTTATGCAGCCTTTTGTTCTCTTTATTTCACTTTAACTTTAATGACGGACAACACATATCAGCACATAGCAACAAAAAGGAAAAAAAATAAAGAAACACTTTGCAAACTTTGGAAGAGAAAAAGTATTAATGCACTAGGATTCCACATCACCGTACCACGTACGTCATCAACTGTATCTGCACTAATATATAGCAGAAATAGATATCAAGTTTTTTAATGCATTCCATATGCAGTAATATATAGCAAGTCAACATGGCTTTGTTGAACAATTCTAATATAACCAGACAATCACAGACCATCCATATCCAAACACAACTTCCACATCAGAGGCACACCCACCATTTCCACCCTCAGAAATGTTACTCCCACTTTCTAACTTCAACAGCAACATGTGTTGCATATGTTGGTTTCACACGGCAACACATCATTGCACGCCACTCCACAAGAGTAGTCAGGTTAGCATTTTGGCACTAAACTGAGGTTGGCAGTTGGGCCAGTCCCGTATTTGAATATGGCACCAGAATCTTGTTAGTTTCAACAGCCTTTCCTCCCAACAATATCCAAAGGCTAACCCTTTATTCAATCCTTATTGGCATTCTTTACTACTGTTTCCTTGTGGCTTGGATTAGAGGAGCAAGAGCCAATGAAAATAGAACCAAACTATCATCGCTTTTATCTTTTTGATCTTGCTAAGCCTAGGATGGATTATGCAGTTTCTGAAGCATGCAAGCATCTTTTGATACTTGAGAGATGTTTACCACAATTAGATTGGTGGAACTCATAGACTTGGATCTCACTAGAGTATTTTGTTTCCGTAGTGGGATTGGCACATATAGCCTAACCAATCACAATGAATAAGTGGACCCATGAATATAACTAATTCAAACCTTATTCAACTTCTGTCAAGTCAAAAGTTGTTACATAACCTAACATATATCAATGAAGTAAATAGAAAAACATCATATAAATGAACAAAAGGTTCATGAAAGGTCAACATCACTTTGAACCAATTTTGAATGGTTGTTCCGTCTGATAATAGCCTTGGAATGTGCCATGAAAGTTGGTTTTGTATAAAACTCGTGTGCATATCTCAAATATCTATTCTAATATATTATTCATTCATCCAAGATTTGCAATCGAACCTGCAAACAGCTTTTACTTTAGCAGCATCAACGACTTTCACCTCAATAAAAACTTTTGCTTCTCCCACCCTTTCACCTGCTAATTACAAAGGAGTATCAAAGTTTTCAAACCAAGAATCTTCCTTTATACCTAAAACATAAAATATTTCAATCCTTTACAACTAAAACAAAAAATCATTCACCCACCTGTGAAAAACCAAATAGGGAAAAGAGACGTAGCACTTATGTGAGAAGGACCCTTCTTTCTTCTGCTTTGTTGTAACAAAAGAATCACGCAGCAACACTTGTGCACAGCGGAAAAAAAAACTTAGTTCTCCCCATTCAAGATTCTCCCATTTTCTGTAGATTTAGGGTTCATTGTCAAAAATTTTGGAAGATTTAGAGATTTTGGGAGAGTGGGAGCTAGGTTTCAAGACATTTGTGGAGGCAATAGGTTTGAATAGAAATTTTATGAAATTTGGAACGTTCAATAGATTTTGGCAGAACAATATTAATTTTTTTTGTTTTTAATTTATTTTTTTTAGGATTATTTTATCCATGGATTAATTAGTCTTATCCATGGATTTTATTTCCCATTATCCCTATTCTCGTAGATAACTTTATTATGGGTCAAGCTTTCCTATTTTTTTATTTTTTTATTAATATTATTAAAATCAGTGGGAAATTCCGTATGTAATAGCTATTTACAGACTAACTTTTTTCTGTAGATAATTATCCGTGGGTAATTCAGCTTATTCTTGTAGTGTATGAATAATCATTTCTTACAAAATTATAAAATTTATAAGTATTTTCTATAAAATTGTCCATGAAAAATGTTTTCACTACTAAAAACATACGTTTCCCGTCAATTTTGTTTTGAAAATATTTTTTAAAAAATATTTACGATTATTTTATGAAAAATAATTTGCACGAAATTACAACCAATTTTTTTATAAAATATTTTGTATAAAAAAATTTAAAAAAAAAATTGCAAGAAATATATGCAAATTTTATAATCTTATAAAAAATAACTATCTACTAAAAAATTAGTTGTCAAATTATATATCAAATTTTTAGAAAATTCTCATAAAATATGATAAAGTCTAATAGTGTTTGTGCAAAATATTTTAGAAAAAGATTTATAGCAATTTCTTACAAGTTATTATTTATAACAAAATTTACAAATAATTTCTATAATAAATTTTTAATAAATAACTAATAAGAAATATATATTTTATTACTTGTGCATTAAAATCAGTATGGTTTATTCCAGCTATAACAATGGAAAATTTATGAATATTTTAATGATTCCCAATTTTAAAACATTTTGATGATAAAATAATTATTTATACAGCGTTGAAGATTTTATTATTTTTTATAATCATTTCTTTAAACACGTTTTCTTTTCTGAATTATGCTTTTGTTAGCATGTTTGTTTTAGGCCATACTTCTTAGTAGTACTTTTGTTTATTTATTTCAAAATCATGATAATCATGTGCTTAACTTTTTTTTTTATTCATAATCTTACCAAAATTTTGTCGTACCTTTGTGTAAACGTGGACACATGATAAACAGCTGTTCTTATAAGTAATATAAACTTTTTGAGGCAATGACTTCAAGAAGCACATGCATGGTTGCATCGTCAGCCGAATTTTTCTAACCTAGCTTCGTATTTTAGAGCACGATAGAAAAAAAATGTACAAACAAATGCTTACTTATTATCATATTATATATATATATATATATATATACATATATATATATATATATATATATATATATATATCAAATCAGCAGCACAATGTTTTAAATAAGATAAACAATAAATAATAAATATTACTATCATATGTGTTTTATTGTAACGGTTCAAAGGTTTGAGAGACCTAAACAAACTTAAGAATGAGACCATTTTTGAACTTATACAAAAATATTCATTAAATTGTTAAAATTAATTTCATTTAACATTTTGTATGTATTTTAAATCATTATCATAAGTTTGAGAATCAAATTTATCTTTATCATTACCTACTCTCTTTATTATTGTTTTCACTTATATCTATATTGTTATTATCTTTTCATTCAAATAGCACCCATTTTCTTATATATTTTTATAAATTTATTCATAGTTCATTTCTGTGATGTAATTAAAGCCTCAAATTATCTCTTCTTATGGATTTTTGAATAGCTTTATTTGAATTTTCTATTAGTTAACATATATATATATATATATATATATATATATATTATGAAATAAAAAATTATAATGTATATAAAAAGCTACTAAAAGTAAGTATATAAAAAATGAGTTAAAACAAATAAAACTTAGTTATGATTTTCAAGAAAGTAAACTCGATCGTAGATTTGTAGTTTCTTAAACTCTCAAGTCTCTTTCTCTTTCTAAAGTCTTAATTTTTTCATAAATATTAAAAGTTTATTTTGAGACTAATCATTAATAAATAAATTTAAAACAAATTATTGTTTTTCAACTAGAATCCTAAACCTTAACAATACTAGGCAAAACAAACACATTTCTAAGCATAATAAATAAAATAAAAACAGTATCAACACAAATAGAAAGAAAAACATATTAACAAAAAATGATAACACTACATGAAAATCAATTATTAACAACAAATTTTAGTGACAAAAAATTGTTAGTCACTATAACGACTAATTTAGATACCAAATTAGAGAATAAAAAATTATTGGTTACTAAAATAGTCACTTTTATGAATAAAAAATTGTAATTAATTTTTAAATTGGTTTCTAAAATTTAGCTACTAAGATTTTGACTACCAAATAAAATTGGTCACTGAACATTAACTACCAAGGTTTTTTCTACCAAAGAAATTAGTTTGTATAAATTAGTTTGTAATTAATTAGTGACTAATTTAGTGACCAATTATGATTTATTATTCATAATAGTGACTCTTAGTAACCAATAATCTTTTATTGTATAAATTGGTATTCAAATTGATCATTATAGTAACTAAAAAAATTTTATCAGTGAAATCGGTGGTTAATGAAAGATTTTCTTGTAATGAAATAAAATGATTGGTACACATGAGTAGAGATGTCAACGGGGTGGGTAGGGTACGCGTAGTAGCTCCTCCGTACCCTACCCGCTGGATAAATATTCGCCCTGTACCCGTATCCATATCCGTCTGGGTATCCGTTATACAGGTACTCGTCTATTTTTTTCAATTAATTAAGTTTTATAAAATAAAAAAAAATTACAGTAAATAAAACATAATATTATCAAATATTCAATATTAAAAAAAGAATTGTTTCTTCAATATAAAATATTTTAAAAAAATTATAATTGTATACATTTCAAATTAGACTACCAAATAAAATTCTATGAAAACCAAAACATTTATTAAATTTGCAAACATTAATTAAATCTAGTTCATAAAATTAGAAAATATTTTTAAAGAAATATAAAAGGAAAATAAATATTCAAAATAAAAAAAAAAATATGTTAAATATTTGTTTACTTCACTTTTCAAAATTCTAATGGAATCTTTGATAAACTAATAAAAGTTATAAATACATTAGTTGATCAAAATGACATAAAGAACAAAGATTAAACTAATAAATAATAAAATTTTAACATAGATATTTCATCTTTTAAACTTTCATATATGTTGGATGGTGAAAAAAATTATTCATGGTAGTTAACGGCCAATTTCATCTAAGTAAATAAATTTATTTTCGAAAAAATAAGAAAAATATGTTTTCAATAGCAAATAAAAAAAGTGAAATAAGTCTTCTTTGGAGATTTTCAAACTTTGATTTTAGCACAAAACATAACAAAATAAAATAAAACACAAAAAAATAATAAAATAAGAATGAAGAGAAAATAATAAAAAAAGTAGAAGGAAAAGTCCAATTTAGTTTTAATTATCACATCCCTCCTCATCAGTCCAACCGACGATCTAAAGGTTTTATAGATATCCTCACCTCCCACTCTTTATGATGTGTTACTGTGATCACCAATTTCTTCCTTATATTCTTCATTATAATTAAGACTAACATTACATTGGTATTGCAATGTGTGAATATAAATACACATTTTATCATATGAGAGGGGATCAAAAATTACTTCTCTACACTCCTCTCTTTATTTCCCATCACCACTCACACACTCACACTTTCTTTTTACCTCCTTTGGAAAAAAAATAGACTTATAGAAGGAGGCAAAAAAAAGAAGAAGAGGTAGTTGTAATGTAGGATAAGATAGAGTGACATTGTTAGGGAAGAAGAGGAATTGAAAAGTTTGGAAGGTATGTCATTGTTTATATTTTGATTTATGCATTCTTATTTCTCATTATATTTTGTTTTAATATTGAACACATTTTTTTATTTTACAACTAATTTTGGCATTTTCTTTTAAGGACACTATTTCTACTATTCATAAATATTTTATTTTAAAAATCATTATTTTTTTTTTCATTTCTTTTAGTGTTTGTTCGGTCACTTACGTCGCGTAGCACTTATTTTCAATTTTTTTCTAAAATATATATAAAGAACTAAAAATAAAAAATAGTTTTTCTTGTTTACTCGTTGTGTCTGTCCGGTCACTTGCGTCGCATAACATTCATTTTAAAATAATTCAAAATACCCAAAACTCATAAAAGAGTTAAATTTATAAACAACCAAATAAAAATTTCTCAAAAGGTTTCTTTAAGAACTACTTGATTGATTTTCTAATATGAATGGAAATACATACTAGCGACATCAATCCTTCTCGAATTCACCAAATAAAAATTAATTTTTTTTAAAATATTTTTTTTTTATTTAGAACTACATGATCATGATTCTCCTTTGTAAATTGAGATACATGTGAACATGGTCAATCCTTGTAGGGTTGACTAAAAAAAAGTTTATTTCCAAATAGGTTTCTATTTAGAACTATTTGGTCCATGATCTTCGATTTCATTTTGAATGGAAATACGTAAGAACGAAGTACATTCTTGTCGAACCCAAAAATAAATAAAAAAATATATCTTTTTGTTTCCTTTTGAACAATAATTTCTTATTTTTTGGGAAGTTAAATTTTTTGAAGACGACATATATATTTTTGCACATTTAATTAAAGGAATTGTCTTATATTTTTCAATTTTTTCGTAGTTTTCCATAATAAATTAGGATGGCGACTTCAAACTGTTTTTCCAAAATTTATTTTTGGTTTGTCATTCCATTGCAATTTTATTTGCGACAATGACAAATACATTAAATTAATATATTATAGTAAATAAATTTATTTATACAATTATATTGATAAAATTACAAGAATGATAATGAGTTATAAAATAAAAATAATTACATATAAATATCAAAATAGTATTCTACATTATAAAAATAAACAACAAATAAAAATATCAAAATAATGATAATTGTGTATCTTAGAAACAATTTGAGAGTTTGAGACCATCGAATGAAATTGCATAAAGGAAAACAAATATATAATTAAAGGTATGATAAGATAAATACCTTATAGATCTAAAAAAAAAAATCAAATATCAACCTAGTCCATAGTTAGAGATAACGAAAATTGTTTTAACGAAACAAAAAGAGTTCTTCAAATGAAACAAAGTGAATAATAATAATAATAATAGAATCAAGAAGATAATTTTTTTATATTACCTAGTAAATGAAATTAAGAGTGTTAAGCGTTCTCATATGAAAAAAATATATACAATAAATAGAAATATTAAAAAAAGTAAAAATATTCCAATGAGAAACATAAAAAATATTTAATTGACATAATCATTTGAACATAATTACATAAAGATTTTGATAAGATGAAAAATATCTTAGAGATACGAATGTATTACAAACCAAATAATTAAAAAAATAAAATATAAAAAATGTGTAGTATATATATATATATATATATATATATATATAATAATTTTTGAGGAATTTTAATTAATAAGTAATTCATTCGGTAATTAATTATTATAAAATTTGAAAATTTACAAGAAATTTTCTACGATATTCTTTATGAAAAATACCTGCAACAAATTTTCATGTTAAAAAATTCTTCAAAAATTTCATTGGAAACAAGTCCATTTAAAACACGACAAATGCAAATTTAAATTTTGCAATAATTTTTCTACTAATTTTAAATGTACGAGTCATTTCTTGTAAGTAGAATTCTCAACTGTTTTTCTGAAAAATTTATTTTTTTAATTTTTTAAAAATGTATTGCAGGATTTTTTTTAAGTATTTATAATTTTTATTCTCATGTTATTTTAAATTGAAAAAATAATTTATGAACTATTTATTGATTCATTTTTATTAATATTTTTATTTAAAAAATAAATTGCAAAATTAGTACTTAAAATAGCATAAATAAGAATATGGAAAGGTATACTTATGAATAGTGTAGTCTATTTTCATGATATTGTGAGTAAGTATTCTCTTATGCTATATTTGTTGTATTTTATTATTGCTAACAAGGACACAAACTAATTCATATCGTGAAAAATAAAGGTATATATACACCGTTTATATAATATATAATCAAATGAGACTTCTTTATTTTATCCTTTATATAATAGATAGTATCTTTATTTTTACAACACATGTAAATCCTTTAAGAAGATTATAAACATTTGTTTATATGGAATTAAAAGTCTTTCATTCTTTTTCCTCACTAAAAAATTGATTTTCAACAAAAGAGATCATAAACTCTAAAATGAATTTAAAAATTTATTAGCATACGTGTTTCAATCAGAAAGAAGCCTATTTTATATATATATATATATATATATATATATATATATATATATATATATATATATATATATATTCATACTTTGTATGTAGACACTTTCATTCTTAACTTGACTCCGAAGTTTGGTTACAAATTATTATATATTATAAATTATAAAGAAGATGGAATAAAATACAAAGTATAATATGAATTATAAAGTGTAATCTGATTGTAAAAAGTTAAACTAAACTAGTTAATTGTAATTAGGGATGTCAAAACGGGCCAACCCGGCCCGTTTTGACCCGGCCCGATTTTGGCCCGCCTTTTACGGGTCGGGCCGGGCTGGCCCGATAGAGTGAAACGGGTTAGATTTTTGGACCCGGCCCGCGGGCTGGCGGGCTGGCGGGTTAACGGGCTGGCCCGCATGTTTTTTTCCATATGTTTAATTTGTGGTCCAAAATCAAATTTCAATTTGTTTCATTCCAATTTTAGTTTGCTGAACATTGTCCCAATGTTATATTACCAAAAAAAATTCTCCTTCAATGAAGAATACAACAACAAGGATTTATTAAACAAGAAAATGAAAATATTAAAAACACATATAAATGATGTTTTGCTCTCTACAAGTCATGAAGGTCACTGCTGTAGCATCAATACAAACCCTTTTTGGATAATGCAAGAAAATGGACAGATTGTCTACAAGAAAATGGCAATAGTTATTTTATCACAGTGGCAAGACTTCTTTATTGATCATCAGTAGGCAAGATTCAGAAACATACATAGGACAGTACACACAACTTAATATTTATTGATCACTACGCAAGATTCAGAAACAAAAACATGTAAGGGACAATACACACAAGTTCATTACCAACAGTACTTATACATTAAACATTAAACATCAACATTAGGAGCTGAAAACAGCAACACAATGTCATTATACGGCAACCCAACAACATACATGTTAATAACATAACAAAAACATCTCAATTTGAAAATGAATCTAACAGCATTTTACTACACAAACATGAACAAACAATCCAATTGCGCGATTAACGACAGCAACGAAATTGAAATTGGGGGAAAATTGAAGCAACACCACACCAACAATTACGATTCATAGAATGGGTCAAATCCAAAGAAGGGCAAATTGCAACAACAACAACCAGATATAGACCATAACCCCCAATTATGGGAAACGAATTTTAGGGTTACAAAAATTAGAAATTTAGGTTACAAATCGAAAAAAAGGGAACTAGAACGCGAAAACCTGTCTTCGCGGTGGTCGTGGCTGTCGGAATCGTCCGCGAATCGGAGTTCGATGGTGGCTCTGTGTTCTCCCTGCACTGCGTTCTCTTGCTGCTGCACTCCCTTCATGTTCCTGGCCAGCAACGTGGTGGATGTCACGGTGGAGGAGAGACGCAAAGTGGTGGAGGTCACGGTGGAAGAGAGACGCGAAGTGATGAATGGGCTGCACTGCCTTCGTTCGTGTTCTTGGCCAGCATCTTGGGTGGAGGAGAAATGGGATAGGTATGGTCGCGAGAGAGAAAGGAAAATGGAGGGGAATGGGAAATCTGGCAGAGAGAGCAGAGCACCAAAATTAAACACACACCTCTGCACGTGCTTTTTAATTAAGGCATACGGCCCGCGGGCTGGCCCGTTTTGGCCCGCGGGCTGGCCCGACGGGTTATCGGGCTTGACGGGCCGGGCTGTTTCGGGTTGGCGGCTGAATTTTTTGACCCGGCCCATGCTTTTTTGGTCGGGCTGGCGGGCCGGCCCGTCGGGCCCGGCCCATTTTGACATCCCTAATTGTAATAGTCGATTCAGCTAAAGTATTAACAAGTTTAATTAATTATTTATAATTAAAATAAAATATTATAGTTACTGAACTGTAGTATTTTTTAATTAAATTAAAACTAAAAGGTAAATTCTGTCGGTAAGGTCAAATACATATTTTTGTATATCTTATAGCAACAGGTTCATAAGTATCAAAAACACATGATAAATGAGGAATAAATAATAGAAAATAATATCGATTTGATGTATACATATAAAATATGAATTCCTTATTAATCTTCATAAAATATTAATAGTTGCGTTTTAAACAAAATCTTGCAAGAAAACCTGTGTAATATATATCTATCATACGACTGTGTCAAGTGACAACTAATTATATGAGAGTTATTGTCTGTAATATATATAATTGTGAAAAATGAGAGTGATTTTTAATTGGTGTACTATATTTTAATTGCATTGTTTGCTAACATAGGATAGCCAATAATGTATAAGTAATGCAAAAGGTCAACTTTGGAAATTAAAACACAAGTAGTTTGGTCTTAATGTCTCTGTTCCGAGGGACATTTAACAATATTTCCTTAAGATCCTTGTTAGTAATCAAACAAACAAATAAAAGAACTAAGGTTTGCCATTCACATGGAATAATTTATCAAATAATAATGTTTGGATGGAATCGGTTCAAATTCTATTTGTAACCAATAAATTTCATGTGGTCGAAGTTCTATTAAAGTTTGTAGATCTGTACGAGAAACTATATATATATATATATATATATATATATATATATATATATATATATATATATATATATATATATATATATATATATATATAATATGAACGTGCATATTCATATAAGCATCTTTCAAATAAATTTATACCATAAATAAATGGTTATAATATGAATACTATAGTTCAAGTGGAAGCTGTATTACAGAAGTTGTGAAGATGGAAAATGAGCTCACAACTTTCAAAAACTAAATACAAATGATTCTTGCCTACATTACTTTTAGAGATGACGTTTCTTAACATTTTGTTATTATGGTTGCTGGTTTGGTACATCCCCAGATTAATGAGGTAAAATTTAGTAATTTACTTAAAAAATTAAATTAGTTTATTATAACAACCTTGAATTTAAATAATTTATAAGTTTTTTTATTTTATTTCAAGAACGGGATATTAAAAGTGGTGTTCCATCACCGATTGTCACAAGAAGATCAAATGAGAGTGACAAGACTAACTAAGAACATTATTATAGAAATTTAGGATATTTTTTGGTGTAAGCTATAAAAGGGTATATTATAATGATAAAATACTTTATTTGGCTTTGGTTTTCAACATGAAAACCTTTGGATGATGTTGGACAAATAACATTTTTCTCACTCTTTCTAATTTTATAAAAAGGAGGTTAAATAAATAATGAATTGAAAAAATAATTTTACATTCAACTTACAATAGTTTGATACGTCGTAGTACAGTGACAATACTGGCACTTTTAGGTGTCATTTTTTTATGTTAGAATTCTTTTAAATTATGGCAGTTTTACTTGTCATTATTTGTGTACTGAATACGACGGTCTGAATTGTTATTATTTGTGCAGTGCATTAAATGGCAGATGTTGCGACGTTTCGCATCAGACCACCATAACTTATGACGACAGAAAATGGCAATACCTAAATCGGACATAAGTACAAAATATGACGATCATAAGCATTAGTTTATATCACAAATAACTATTGTATCTAATAAGATTTTTTGTAATGTATTCATGAAATTTAATGTATGTATATTAAAATAAACATACACAAATAAACTATTAAAAAATGATTAATCTTCTTAAATTTATTCATAATAATGACTATTTTAACAATTAATATTTTTTTTACTTTAAAGATTGATATCTAGATGAGTTACTATAGTGACTAACACTTTTTTGTTATTAAAATTGATTATTATTAAAAAAATTTCTTGTAAAATTACAAAAGTGTCACCATATTTTTATATACTACTTTTTTTCTTAAAATCATAACAACCTATCATGCGTAGTTAAATTCTTGCACTTTTGTATATAATGACTTTACAGTATATGTTTGCCATTCATTCTCCTTCCAAATCCATTTACATTTATATTAGTATTAGTTATCTGCTGACTTTTGAGTTTGTTTTAAGAGAATTTGCGTTTAATTAAATGTAACTTTTAAGATATTTATTTTTATCTTAAATCAAATAATTATATAAAATATTGAACTACATTTTAATAAATTATATAAATATTTATTTTGATTAAATATAACTAACATATCTTTATTTACAAAAAGTAAACACAAGCAGATAACCAAGAATATGCAAACGTATTTAACAAACCTCTAAGAAGAGAGAAGAAATAAAATTTGTGAAAGAAAGAAGAGAAACATGAAATCATGAAGAAAAACAACTTTATTGAATCTGAAAAGAATACACTTAAAAGAAGCCAAAAGAGGCGTGAATATACAGCAAAGAAAAATAGAAAAACATTTATATGTCCTTCTTCATACGACATGACAGTCATTTATATCATATATTTGACACTTTGATTTTGGGAACAATATTAGTTGCTTCGGTGAGTTAAAGGTGATATAATTGTGGTGCTAATCTGGGCTTAGCAACTGCCATAAGTGGCTCTGCAAGATTTAATTGATCCTTGGACTCAGCTAGGTTTATTTTTGAAACAGTGGATGGTGCGGTCCAAGTGAAGCCATGGAGCAACCTAGCAAATAACATCACGGTCATTGTGGTCCCAAGCATTACTCCAGGACAACCACGCCTTCCTGTGCTAAACGATATGAATCTCAAATTTGGTTCTGTCAAAACTACATTAGACCCATTAAGGTGACGTTCTGGTTTAAACTTGAGGGGTTCATTCCACACTTTTGGGTTTCTTCCAAGTTCTCTTCTACTTAGTATTACATGGCTAACCTTTGGGATGAAGTAATTTCCCACAGTTGTATCACTCATTGAGACATGGGGAACATTAAAAGCTGCCAAGGGATGAAGGCGAAAAGCCTCTCTTGCACAGGCCTTTACAAAGTTAAGCTTTGCTATATCTGATTCTTGAACCAACCTCTCTTTTCCCACCACACTGTCCAATTCTTCAGTGGCTCGTTGGAGCAAACTTGGTTGGTTTATCATTTCAGCTAGTGCCCATTCAAAAGCATTTGATGGATTGTCCACTGTTGCAATCAGTATTTCCTTCAAGGAAGATTCAGTATGGGTTTCCAATCATCAATCCGTAATATGAATAATAACAAGCATAGAGAAGTGAAATATGATAATGCAAAGGACTAGGGTTTCCAAAATTCATTGCTCATGAAAGCACAAAGCGAGAAGAGAAATATTACCACAATTTGTGTACTAATTTCTTCCATTGTCAATAATGGATTATTGTCGCCATCTTTCAAGGAGATCAAAATGTCAAGCCAGTCCTTTTCGTCAATCTTTCCTGCATCATTCCATTGTTTAACTCTTTCTTGAATGATAGGATCATGATATTTCTTCATGACTTTCAAAGCTTCCTTCACCTTCTTCTGGTGTCCATCCAAGTCAAGTCTCTTCAAACATGGGATAAAATCAGAAATAGAAAAAGCATAAAGATACCTAAGTAAAACAAAGACGGACTCAACATGTTCTTCCTCCTCAAAACCAGGTCCTCCATCCTTTCTACCCTTCCCAAAATACCTTGTATTAAAAAGGATTTTCCTCATAACGTTGCCACAATAATGCCTTGCAACACTCCTGATGTCCACAAGGCCAGTAACATCATTGTTCACAGTTTTGCTTTTGTTGTAGACATAGAACATAGTGTTGTCAGCTTCTTCAATCCTTTTGTCATGGAGCAATAGGTGATTTTGTGAGGAAAGCAAAGCAGTGGTTAAGATTTTCTTCATTTTCTTCCATTGGTCCCCAAATGGCACTAAAATTGTGGTTAAATACCCGCTACGTAGCTACAGTAACATTTACTCAGCTACATTTATTAAAAATGTTACTATAGATATAATATAGTAACATTTTCTTAAAATTGTTACTACAAAGAATATTAATATTAATATTGTAACGTTTTTAAAAAA
>Ga0214545_1009370_pt1 | contig 14959 bp, 24 predicted proteins | sample CNSS4metaG_FD_160064 | JGI IMG/M metagenome (GOLD analysis project Ga0214545, IMG submission 160064) | Root nodule microbial communities from cowpea collected in UCLA plant growth center, Los Angeles, California, USA - CNSS4 | ecosystem: Host-associated > Plants > Roots > Nodule | place: USA... | reverse complement strand
CTAGAAATAGATTTTAAGCACAATTTGGACTTGCTCTTGAGTGAACAAAGAAAGAAAGAACAATATAAGAGAGAGCAAGCAAAACTTGGAAAGCTTCGAGAGTATGAAAAGAAGTTGAGAAAAGAACCTGAAAGAATTGAGAAGAAGAAAAGAGATGAAGAAGAAAACGCAAAAGAGGATAATATTAGAAAAGCCAAAGAAGAGAATGAGAGAAAAGACTTTGAAGCAAGAGAGAAATTAAAAAAAAAAAGTGAGTTTGAAAGAAAATCAAAAGTGGTCGAGTTAAAGAGTAATTCAACCTTAAGAGAACTCATTGTTAGGGATTTGGTGTGTAATCCTTCACCAATTCCTTTCCTGAAGACCCAAGTTCCAAAGGGAGTTTTCCCATCTTTAAACTCTTCTCACTTTTTCATTAAATCTGTTGTTTTGTTTCCTTCTCAAAAATTTTGTTCTTTATCTCATTCCCTTATTTCATCCTTTTCAAAATATAGTGCCAAAATACACTTTGACTTTAAAATTCTTTTCAAAAATCATCCAAGTCAAAGTGTGCAACACTCTTTTTGTGAAGTGGGCCTAATACCAACTTCTTCCAAATTTATAAGCCCACTTTCACACATTCCCCAATCAATTATACTGCATGGTCTCCATGATTTTAATGCCATTTTATTTGATGACTATTGCAGATATGTGTTTGATCCTGGTGGAACCTCAAATTTGGTTGTTGTAAGCCTTAAACAACCCTATTAATCTGAGGTCAGATTCTCTTCAAGTGGGAGGGGATGATGTGATCCCAACAAGGCTTATAGCTTGGGTCAACGCCTAGGCCCAAATCATGCTCAAGGCCCAATACATGGCCCACATTCACCTTCAAGCCCAAGCCCATCAAGAGGCCCAATAACAAGGAGCATGCTCAAAAAGATCCAATTAGGCTTCATTCAAGATGGCCTAAACCCACTTGGGCTTCTCACACTCTTCACATTGGCCAAAGAAGATATGAAGATTTGAAGAGGTGTATCAAAGAGCAATAGAATAGCAATAAGATTGGCCCATTGTTTAGGCCTTGCTTTCTAGAATAATAAGTCAAACAATGAGTAGTTCAATTGATAAAATTGGGCTTGACTAAGCCCAATAGGAGATTTGGCCATGAGCTATCAAAAGAGCCAAGGTGGACTAAGTGGAAGTCAACACTTCTTCCTACACCTCATGGATCCAAAGCATCCAAGGGTTAGGAATGCTTCCTCCTTTTCCAAGGCATCATCCAATGGCCAAGATCAAGCCTCCTTCTCCAAGCTTGATCTAAGGGCCAAGATCAAGGTCCACTCCATCCAATGGCTCTCCTTTCTCATGTGTAAATGGCTTCATATAAAAGCCAAAATTTCACTCATTTGTAAACACTCTTGAATTTTTGTGCAATAGACACTTTGAGTTGAGAACACTCCTCACTATTGCCACTTGAGAGTCATCTTTTAGAGAGCTTACTCTCTTTACCTCTAGCCCCCTTCCTAGGCTAGAACCACCTCTAAATCATTCACCCTTTCACCTATCCATTACAAGCAAGAGCCTACAAACTTGCCTTCCATTCTTCCATGCTTCCTCCATCATTTCCGCTGCACTTGGAGCTTCATGTCTCCACCAAGCTCTATCACACTATATGCGCGTTATCGCCTGACGTTGCCTAGGCGCCACTAGGCGAAGTTACGTTGCAAACTGATTAAAGCTCTCGACTTACCGCCGGATGGCGCTCGTTTCGAGGACTTCCCTGGTTCACCTATCACCTTGCGATTTCCCCCGTGCCGCCAAGCACTATACCAGTAGCGTGAAACTACTAGTTTAGGCACTCCAAAACAGGTTCTTAACACATCAGTCACCCAGGCTCACATCCATATTACCAAATGCATACTCATACATTTCAACATGCCCTAAAATTGCATAATATCACGTATCACAACACGTTGACAACATACAATCATCAACATTATATTAAACATAAATCATTCATCATTCAAACATAGTAATAAAATATATCTCAACATCAACCTGTTATTTCACACATATTTACATGTCATTCCCATCATAGTAAATAACTTCAACTTCACAATCTACACTCAATCAACACATGTTTAACTAGAATCCCATGATGGTATCGCGCAGCGGAATGGTTGGCGTTTGGACAAAAACCAAGAGGGGGGTGAATTGATTTTGATTAATAAAATTAATACTTTAAAATTTTTTCGAAATTCTACCGATTAATTTGATATTAGTTCCTTTATATGCAACAGTAGATTCAATATAGAGATAGAGAAGAAGATTTGAACACATGTATTTATACTGGTTCAAATCAAAAGATCCTACGTCCAGTTGTTAATCTCTTCAAATAAAGAGATTAACTCAATCACTAACTAATATCATATTACAATAAGATAATAAAAGATTAAGGAAATAAAACACCTCTCTTGAACACACAAGGGATGAACACCTTTCTCTGAATCACATAGAGAACCTTGACCTTAGCTTTCCTAGCAACAACATCAACACTCAATCTCGTAGAAAAACTCTCAGGAAAAGTTATCGCTCTACCCACACTAGGTTTTTCAAAGCTTCTTTTGAGAACACTCAGAGAACTCTCTTTGCAGTCACAATACCAACACTATGGCTTCTAAAAAAGGTAAGTTCGAAGTAACTCTGATGTTCCTTAATTAGAGGTTCCAAAAATTAGGTCAAAAACTGAACAGTCACGTTCAAACTGACAAAGGTGATAATCGATTATTCCAGTGCTTTTCTGAAAAATTTGACTCAACTCAGGATAATCGATTATCCTAAGCAATAATCAATTATCACATTGGTTTTTCGAGAAATACCAGAATTTTGATATTGCTTGTTGATTCTAACTATTCTAAGTACAATTTACAAGATAACTTTAAACATAAAAACACATGTTCTTCATATTGACTTCCAGATGGCATTTAGGCTTCTTTTATCATCATCAAAATCTTGCTTCAACATTTGACTTGTATTTTGCTTTTGCCAACAATCTCCCTCTTTTTGATGATGATCAAAACTTTATGTTTAAAGTATCTGCAATCAGAAATCTCAGAAATAGATTTATTAGTAGCACTATTTATTTAAACTTTTAAACTTTTTCTCCCCTTGTTTTGATCCTATGAAAAAAGTTTAAGAGAAAAGCTACCCCTCAATTAGATATTGGTAAATAAAATGCACTTTTATTAAGAAATCAAACACTTTACAATAACAAAAATAATAATAACAATGATGCAAAAACCTAAAATTATGGACTCACGTCATCATCATCTTATTTGTCAAATTTATGTTCTAGATTAGAAATCCTAGAATCTAGTCCTCTAATTAAGCCAATGACTTCTTCATGTCGGGTAGTGGAGATGAGAAAGAATTCTTCAAGTCTCTGGTTTAAGTTTAAAATGTGATCTCTAGAGAAGAGGATGAGCCACCAACCCCACTTGATGAGCCAATATTGGTGTCAACATGATGGATAGGAGCAGTGGGGGGATTTTCTTTTTCTTCATTTTCAGAGGGAGGCAGATCATCCTTGTGAATGTAAGTATTCCCAAAAGGAATAAATTTCATTTGTTTCAAGGAATTTTCTGCAATTTTGTTTGCATTAGTGGTTTGATGAGATTGTTCATCAGAGACGTTGACGTCCTTGTACTCACAAATGCGAGAGATTAGCAGAGAATACGAGAGTGGATATTGAGGCAATCGCTTGGCTTTGAGCATTGTGTCAAGGATAATACTTGGTCAATGGATAGGAATGTGATTGAGCATATCATTGATAATCATGAGATCAGCTTCACTGCATTGTGCATTATTTGTACCACATGGACATAAAATCCAGACAATAAGATAGTGAAGTAGATACTCATCAACCTTAAGAGGTCCTGCTAGCAATTGTCGGCCTATTTCTTGATCCGGTCTTCGCAGAAATGATCTATAGGCAAATATTCTGTTAAATCCTTCAATGCCAGTAGTGAGGATTGGAGAGGTGCCATCATGAATGAGAAATTGAGCAACATTTTCCCAAATATCATCATCCAGAATGATGTCTACCCCTTTCACTTTTGTAAACCCCACTCCATCTCTGAATTTATAGTTGTAGTAGAAGGCTCGTACCAGATCAAGATAATAGGTACCTTGCATCTTTGTCAAGAATTTGACCCCTTGTTCAGCAAGAAAGGTAGGGATTGTAAAACAACGATTTATAAACCTTTGAGATTTGATGAATTTTGGAGTGGTAAGAGGCTTGTCTTTCCATAAAGTGATGAATTCAGATCTCCTTTCTTCATCTAAAATCTAGCCTTCAATGGATGCAGTCCTAGATGCAGTTGAGGGTTGAGTGGCACGAAATGCAGTTCTTTTGTAGGTAGGAATCTTTGTCCGAGATGCTTCAGCCATTGTTCAAGTAAAGGCGAAGAGAAGCTTGTAGGTCTTGAGAGAATGAAGGGTTCTTTGAGTTCTAGATGGGTGAAAAAGAGTGTAACAATGAACACAATGATTTATTTTTATATGGAAGGGTCTCCAACGACCAAATGCACGTATTTTAATGCAAATCTAGCCATTACAATAACTAGTTTTTGAAATAATTTGGTCCAACGATGTGTAATAATCGATTATCTGGAAGTGATAATCGATTATTCCAGAGTTGTTTTGATACTTTGGCTCAGAATTAATGATAATCGATTATTACATCTGTTCCTGCAGAGAACAAACAAGATAAGTTAGGCACAAACGTCACCTTACCCATGTAGTCCGCTATCTCCTCAGTTGGCCTCTTCCCGGTTGGTACACGTCGGCTTGGACCCATGAGGGGTTACCTACAAAAGGGACTCCGAAGCTCAAGTAAGTCAAAGCTCTTAGAAGGTCAAATCAGTGATTAATGGAGTAATGAATGCGTACCTTTAATTAATGGGGTCCACGTGTATTATAGAGTATTAATTATTTCTGGTTATGGCATGGGCTGGGCCCTGGTTTGGGCCTCAGTTTGGGCTGTAAGTGGACCTGGGCCTTGGCCCAGGCGCTTAGTTCGACTATTGTGGGCTCATTGGATGGCAGGAGGGATTTCATTTTGCTAAGTCTTTAGGAGCGGTCTGATCCGGCTACTTCTCAACTTGACGAATGTCGTCCTTGCCCGTGCACTGTCCTAGGTTGGCCGTTCTGTTGTTAGTTTAGACTTCGTTCAGTTACGAGTTTAAGTTTATGCCGGCCTAAGTCGTGTACTTGGGTTGTTTCCGGCATATACGTAAGGGTTGTAATTTATATGGTAAGGGTGGGGAACATAAATGATTTAACCAACGAGTTGAGGGTGTTCGTTCCAGGCCGCTTACTTGTGGTAAGGGTGGGGAACTTAAAACGATTAACATCAAGTTAAGGGTGTTCGACCCAGGCCACTTACTTATGGTAAGGGTGGGAAACTTAAATGATTTAACCAACTAGTTTAGGGTGTTCGACACAGGCCGCTTACTTGTGGTAAGGGTGGGGAACTTAAATAATTTAACCAAGGAGTTGAGGGTGTTCGACCCAGGTCGCTTACTTGTGGTAAGGGTGGGGAAGTTAAAACGATTAACATCAAGTTAAGGGTGTTCGACTCAGGACGCTTACTTGTGGTAAGGGTGGGGAACATAAAACGATTTAACCGAGGAGTTGAGGGTGTTCGACCCAGGCCGCTTACTTGTGGTAAGGGTGAGGAACTTAAATGATTTAACAAACGAGTTGAGGGTGTTCAACCTAGGACGCTTACTTATGGTAAGGGTGGGGAACTTAAACGATTTAACCAACGAGTTAAGGGTGTTCGACACATGCCGCTTAGTTGTGGTAAGGGTGGGGAACTTAAAATGATTATGAAAGTGAAACAGAGAAAAGATGTATAGTTGAGAACCCTTCGTTTTATTCATTGAATCTGGGGTGCCTCGTTAAAACCTCCCTGCCAAAACCCTCCTTAGGGAAAAAAGACCGGGTAAGGAAAAAGAGTACACCCAGGGTTACAAGTATTCGGTTTAATATAGTATGCATTTAACTAAAGTAGAATTTAAGGTGGGACACATTCCAGGTATTGGGGATCTCTTCTCCAGATAAGTGTTCCAGGTGATAAGCTCCTCCTCTTGTGTCTTCACGTATGCAGTATGGGCTGTCCCAGTTGGCGGAGAATTTGCCATCCTTATTTCTTGCACTGTTGGCCATTCTCCATACCAAGTCCCCGATTGCGAATGATCGTGGACATAGGTTTGCGTTATACTTTATGGCAGCTCTTTGTTTGGCAGCTAAGTTGCGTATCTGGGCTTTTTTTTTAGTTCGGGTAGGAGGTTAAGATGAGTGGCCACGTTTTGATGGTTGTGGGTTGGGTCGTATAGTTCTCGACGCAGGGATGGTTCGCCAATTTCAACCGGTATAATGACGTCTGCACCGTAAACTAGGCTGAATGGGGATTCGTTTATTGATGATTGGGGGGTGCACCTGTAAGCCCATAGCACTTCTACTAACTCTTCGGGCCATCGGCCTTTGGCGCTATCTAATCTCTTCTTGGCCACTAGGATAACCTTGTTGGCCACCTCTGCTTGTCCATTGGTTTGTGGGTGTTCTACAGAACTTGTGATGTGTTTGATGCCCAGACCAGTGTAGAACTTGGCTAGCTCCTTATCTATAAATTGTCGGTCATTGTCGGTGATGATGGTATGCGGGACACCATATCTGCATATAATATCTTTCCAAACAAACTGCTGAACTTGCTGGGCCGTGATAATGGTTATTGGCTTGGCTTCTATCCATTTGGTGAAGTAGTCGACGGCTACAATCAGGAATTTCACTTGCCCCTTGCCGGGTGAGAAGGGGCCAAGGATGTCCATTCCCCATTTAGCAAAGGGCCATGGGGATAGTATGTGATGGAGTTGTTATTGCTTCTGGTAGATGAGGTTGCCATGTTTTTGGCATAGTTTGCACTTTTTGACATAGTCCTGGCAGTCTGCTTCTATAGTCGGCCAGAAGTACCTGGCTCTAAAGACTCTAGTAGCCATGGTACGTGCGTCGAAATGGTAGCCGCAAATGCCTTTGTGTAGCTCTTTAATAATATATTGTGCTTGCTCTGCCGTGACACATTTGAGGAGAGGTTGGCCGTATCCGTGTTTTTAAAGGTCATCGTCTATCATGGTATACCTGGCGGCCTTAGCCAGCCAAGTTTTGTCCGCATCTTGTGGGGGGTTGTCGGTTTTTAGGTATTGGATATAGGGGGTGGTCTAGTTATGGCTTTGGGGAGGGGTGGTGTTGTCAGTTGGGGCGTGGGTTAGGTTTTGACAGGTATGTGTGATGGAGGGTGTAGATAATGTTTGTTGTAATAGGGATCGGTGGCGGCTTTTTAATTTGGTGCTGGCCAATTTGGAGAGGATGTCGGCTTTGATATTGCCGGTCCTTGGGATGTGTTCGATGCGGACTCGTTCAAAGGCGGATTGAATGACTGCACGGACCAGATGGTAATATTGTAGAAGGATGGGGTCTTTAATCTGGAACTCATCATTTAGGTGCCCTATAGTAAGCTTAGAGTCGGTTTTGCATGTTAGCGTCTTGACACCTACTTTGCGGGCAAGGGAAAGGCCGGCGAGGATAGCTTCGTATTCGGCCTAGTTGTTTTATGTTTTGAAGGCAAAGTGAAGGGATTTTTCAATGAGGATGTCGTTAGGCCCTTCTAACACGATGCCAACACCGACACCTTTTGGATTTGAGGAACCATCTATATGAAGCGTCCACTAGTCCTTTGTGGGTGTGTGCTGGAGGTCATTGACAAAATCTAAGAGACATTGGACTTTAATGGGGCCATGGGGTTTGTAGCGAAAGTTGAATTCCGACAGCTCGATCACTACAAGAAATATGCTTATTATCTACGCTTAGAATTCGTAGATAATAGACAATTTTCGTAGGTAACTTGATGTTATCTATGAATTATCTACGAAATAGATTTCGTAGATATTCAACTGGTAGGTAACTTTATTACGAAATATGTATTCGTAGGTAATTTTATCTACAAAAATTATCTACGAAGCTAGTCGTAAGAAAAAACTTCAGTTACCTATGAAAATTTTTGTACATAAATTATCTACGAAAATCTTCGTAGATAAGTTACCTACGAAAGTTTTCATAGATAACTTACATACGAATTTTTCGTAGGTAACTTAAATATATATTAAAAAAAGATTCTAGAATATATATAGAAACTAGTGCATTTATTAACATTTCATACTCTTTAGCTTAGTGGAAGGGTATTTGTCTATAGAAATTATTGGAACCATATATAGAAATCAATGATGTAATTAAAACATATGGTGATTGGCTAAGTGGCAGAGCATTTGCATACTATCAAATAGGTCTTGAGTTCGAACTCAATTCATCATTTTTTATTAGCAATTTAATTAAATATCCATAATTTGAAAAAAAAATCTAACAGCTAACTCTCTGCACATCCATTACATGAAGAAGATGTTCCATCACTTGGCCAAGCTTTTGAAAGCTCAAATCCCTAGCTTCTACAAGTAGGTAGATAAAATAACATAAAAACAAGTAGGTAGAGTACAAAACCAAATACAAATAACTAAATTAGATAGATAACATAATTGGAGTAAATACATGCAAACTTACCATTCACACACAAAACAATATCTCCATTGTCCCCTATGTTTTAAATAGATTTCAAGACATACACACTATCTTATATTATACAAGTAGAGGCTATAGGTACAAAACAAAAATGTTGAGGCAATTAATATAATGAGTTCATAAGAGTTAATTGTCAAACATGTAAATCTTATTGTTGAACTTGAAAGAGAAAAGAATAGAAACAGAATTATATATAGAATTCTGTACAAACAGAAAAGTGAAAAGATAAAAGAATCTGTTTGTAACTTATTAAAGTATAAAAAGCAGGTAGCTACTGATATGAAAGGAAAGAATGTACTAATATAGGTTAACAGATAATAAGAGAGAATATGGCATCTTCTTCCACCAAATTGACTTTGAAATTGTTTATAGACTCAAAGCGTGAGATATTTCTTTTCGTAGAAACATCAAAAACGGTTGTAGACTCTTTCTTTACCTTGCTCTGCTTGCCCTTCGGTACTGTCATAAGGATTCTCAACAAGAATCAAATGATTGGCAGCTTAGGCAATTTGTATCAAAGTGTTGGGAGTCTGGATGAAACGTACATGTAAGAAGAGTAGCATAAGGATCTACTGTTGAAGCCAAGTACCCCCATGTATTCACAAATCTCTGGCCTTCTTTCTTCAATCATGGCACTTCTTTTAACACCTCCACGAGTGTGTTCTTCTATAGGTGCCCAAAACACTGTGATTTTGTCACATGCGATTTGTTTAATTTCTATATATTTCAGCCGAGGAAAGAATGCTTTCAAATAGTCTACGTCCACATTCAACCACCATTTAAATTTTGGAGCTATCATACTTTATCTTTTTCCTCTAGTTATATTTAGCTCTGTCAATGGCAATATATTGTATATAACATAATATGAAAATGTCGAGATAACACTCCACCTTAAGATTGAACTAAATAGGCATTAGGAAACCCAAAACAAAAGTGGATAGTGATAATATACTAAGTAAATCAAATTCATAATCACAGTTTCATTCAAGTTTCTTAAACAACTAACACACTAAAACCATTTCACTGTTCAAACTCAACCTGGTTTATATCCTCATCGTAATCGCTAACGTTAAAATTGATATCCGCAGCTCGATCATAAACCCTGAAACAAAAATAACAATAAAAAACTGTATGAATAAAAAGGCGGATTGAGCGGTGGAGACGTGGGCAGTAAAAGAAGCAGTAGTTTTGAGCTGTTGAAACCAAAAATAGAAACATGCGTTGAAGAATAAAAGATTGAAGGAATAGAGAGAGACATAAAGAGAATCATTGTCCCACCGAAAAAACGTAGATGCATGGTTGCATTCTCCCGCTTCATGCTCTATTCCTTAATCATCCTCGTTCAGCCGTCTTTTTTCTCCACGCAGCCCCCCAATCTCGACCTTAACAGCATCAACCTCTTCGGCGACGCCATGTTGTCACCAACAACGACGCCGCTCCCCACGTGCGCCTCACCAACCCCTCCATCTCTTCCTCTAGTCTCATCCGTCGCCTTTAGCCCCTCGTCGATGATGAAGAAAAGTGAAGCTCTAAAACAAATCCTCTAATGGAAACCTCACCTAAGTACACTTGTTTGCCACAATCCCTGTAAAAATAAAAAATCACACAGCATGTTCAGACACAATAGCATGTTATCACAAAGCAAAACTACCAAAAACCACAAAGCAAAACTACCAAAGCACCGTGCGGGTCCACGTTCGACGAAAGTGAGACTGAGAGTGAATCAGGAGGGAGTGGGTTTCGGATTGAGTATTTTTTAAATGAGAGGATCAAAGCTGTTAGCACGATGACCAAAAACCCTTATGCGAGTAAATGGTTTGTGAAGAGAAACCTAAGAAAAAAAATAAAGGAGAAAGGGTTGAGAAATCAGAGAGGGAACAAAAGCAAGAAAGAAATTTTTAATATAATAAAATTATAATTCTTATATATGAGTTATGTTCGTAGATAACTTCTTTTATAAATAATTTTTATATATCTTTTTTATAATATTTATTTTCTACCATAGTTTTGTAGGTAATATTTTGTACGAAAAATTCTCACCAAAGTTTGTTATGTTTATCTACGAAATTTTCGTATGTAATTTATTTTTTCGTTACCCATGAATTTTAATATGATCTACGAACTTCTTTCGTAGATAAAATAAAATTATCTACGAAAAAATTTTCATAGATAATATTTCGTAGATAAGAAGCAATTTTTTTGTAGTGGACGGCCCAGGATGACATCCGTCCGGCTAGATCTGTTTTTTGCAATAATTTTTTAGATTGGGTAGTCGGTTTTGACGATGATGTTGTAGTTTTGGAAGTATGGGCGTAGGTGGCGAGCTGCGTGGACTAAGGATAGGGCCAACTTCTCCACCATTTGATATCTGGTTTCAGGATCTTGCAGCGTTCTGCTAACGAAGTAGACAGGATGCTGCGTGCCTTCTATTTCTTGAACGAGCGCGGCACTGACGGTGTGGTCGATGGCTGTGATGTATACGAGGAGAGGTTGGCGAGTGTCCGACTTGTGGAGGATAAATGGTGAGGTTAGGGTAGTTTTAAGTTTTTGAAAGATTTGTTCACAATCGTCAGTCCACGTGAACCGGGTGGATTTCTTTAGGAGTTGGACTATGGGTTGGGTTTGTTCAACCAGTTTGGGTAGGAAGCGGGAAATGGCTGTGAGGCGGCCTATGAGGTGTTGGACCTCTTTGATGGTAGCGGGACTGCACATCTCGATAATTGCCTTGCATTTTTCGGGATTGGCCTCTATGTCGCGTTGGGTCAACATAAACCCAAGAAATTTACCACAGTCGACGCCGAATACACACTTGTCAGGGTTGAGGCGAAGGTTGTATTGGCATAGCGTAGAGAAGACCGCCGAGAGGTCCTCGGCATGTTGGTGGTGGCTTAGGGACTTGACAACCATGTCGTCAACATATACTTCGACACATTGTCCCATTAGATGACTGAAAACCTTGTCCATTAACCGTTGGTAGGTTGCTCCAGCATTCTTAAGACCAAAAGGCATAACTCTATAGAACTAGTTGGCATCATCCGTGATGAAGGCGGTCTTGTTCATGTCAGATGCAGCCATGGAGATTTGGTTGTACCTAGAATATGCATCCAAAAAGCTAAGCACTTTATTCCCTGTCACGCCGTCAACAAGTCGGTCGATATTTGGTAAGGGGTAGGCATCGTGAGGGCAAGCCTTGTTCAGATCCGTGTAGTCTACACACATCCGCCATTTGCCATTGGCTTTCTTCATCAAGACTACCTTAGAAAGCCAAGTGGTGTACTAAGCTTCTTCTATGAATCCTGCATTCAGTAACTTGTCGGCCTCAACCTTAGTCGCTAGTCAACGTTCTTCGCCAAGTTTGCGCTTCTTCTGGTAGATGTAGCGGGCTTCTTTGTAGATGGATAGTTTGTGGGATGCTACTAGAGGGTCCACCCTAGGTAGGTCAGCGGCTGACCAGGCAAAAAGGTCTGTGTTGCTGATGAGGATGGGTGTGATGATGGCACGCTCGTCAGAGTTCAAACTGGTGCCTAGGTTAATGGAGTGGCCGTTGGGAAGCTCTAGAGGGGAGGTCTCCTCAACTGGTTCGAGACGAACGTCTCGGCCTACTCTGGGGTCGAGATCTTCACCTGATAGGGCAATGTCGGAGCCAGGTGGTCGCTCAATGTGGTTGGTTTGTTGAATTGGGAGTTGTGGGCGCAGGCTGGCAATGTAACATTCACGTGCTAGGCACTGGTCGTAGTGGACGGTGAGGATGTCATCGGAAGGAGAAGGGAACTTCATGGCCAAGTAGGGGGTGGAGACAATAGCGCCAAGGGTGTTGAGGGAAGGACGATCCAGGAGGACATTGTAGGATGTTGGCGTGTCGACGATAAGGAAGCGGATTGAAATGGTTTTGGTTTGGGTTCCTTTGTGAAACACGGTGTGAAGGTCGATGTAGCCGCAGGTGGATACCTGTTCGCCAGAAAAGCCATAGATTGGTTCGTCATACGGGACCATAGCAGTGTCCGGGAGTTGGAGATTTTGGTAGGTGGCCCAGTAAAGAAAGTCAATGGAGCTGCCCTGGTCAACAAGGACTTTCTTAACGGCGTAGTTCTCGTTTTCAACGTTGATGACCATGGAGTCATCTTGGTGATGGTCGAGGCCATAAAAGTCGTCATCTGTGAAGAAGATGGGAGGCATACGACGTCTATGGTGGGAATGCGTGATATGATTGATGGATTGGATATGGCGGAGGTGTTTCTTTCTGGCAGAAGAAGTGGATCCTCCACTAGCGAAGCCACCAGAGATGGTGTTGATAGTGCCACGTAGTGGAGGTTTTGTGGGGGTGATATCGGTACAGGCCGGTTGGGGTTCCTGGTTAGCGGGTTGGGTCGGGCGTCTGTCGTGGCGAGGGTCGTGTGCAGGGCATCTATGGTCGAATCGAGGAGGGTGGCGGGATCGAGAGTGATGGTCATCCCTGCGGATGAAACGGCGAAGGTGGCCAACACGGACCAATTCTTCTATTTTATCCTGGAGTGCTTTGCAGTCTTCTGTGGTGTGGCCATGATTGCGGTGGTAGCGGCAATACTTGGTCATATCGGCATTAGGAGGAGTGGTGGTCTTGCGTGGTGGAGGGATGAGGTCAGCTTGTAGGGTCTCATCAAGGATGCGGGATCGGGCTACGGTAAGAGGGGCATATCTGGTGAAGCGGGGTTGGCAGGGCTCGCGTGGGCGAGTATCAGGGCAGGGAGGTTGTGGGGTAGGGTGGGAGGTGGTGGCTGCATAGTCATTGCAGAATTTGGTATGGAGGGTCTGTATTTCCTCCATGCAGACATAGTCGGCCACACGCAATTTGAGTTCGTGCATAGAGGCAGGTGGGTGGAGGTAGACATTGTTGGCGAAGGGGCCGGGTTGTAAGGTAAGTGCCATGCACTGGAGGATCATCTCTTGGTTGAGGTGTGGGGTTCGAAGAGCTGCCTTACTGAAGCGATCTATGAACGCTCTGAGTGGTTCGCCTTGTTCTTGTCTAATGCCCAGAAGGGAGATTGTGGTAGTTTGGTGTGGACGGCTGCCAGCGAAATGGGTGGAGAACATATGGGATAGAACGTCGAAGCTGTCGATGGAGTAAGGTGGAAGGGTTGTGAACCACTCTAGAGTAGGGCCCTTAAGGGTGGTGGGGAAGGCTTTGCAGAAGACTATGTCTTGGGACGTGTACAGGGCGACGTGGGTGATGTATACTTTGAGGTGTTCATCAGGATCAGTTTCGCTGGTGTAGCGGTCCAACGTGAAGAGTTCCCACTGGACAAGAAGGGGGGTGTTGGCGATAAAGTCTATGAAGGGGTGACGACGTCTAGGCTAGTGGGGAGGGAACAAATGAGGTGGGATGGGATGGTTGATCATAGCGAGGAAGGTGGAGGTAAGGTTGTGAGGGGGGATGTGGGTTGTTGGCAGGTATTGGGGGTTGTAGGGTGGTACGTGTGTGGTGTGTAGGGTGGTGGGTACATTGTAAGGGATATGGGTGGTGGGGAGGGTAGCAGTACGGGTTGGGGCTGCAGTATGCACTGGTTGAGTGGATGGGAAATGAGTGGGATGGGTGGAGGGAATGGGTGTTTGTTGGGTGGTGGTGAAGGTGTGAGTGGTGGGGTTGTATTTGCTTTCCTCTTTTGTGGGCTGGAAGGCCGGGGACCTTGCAGCCTTAGACGCCTCCTTGGCTTTTCTCTTCAAGGTGGGATCAACCTCGATCTTTCGCCTTAGGCGAGAGTTCTCTTGCCGCAGTGCCTCCATCTCATCAGTGTTGCGCTTCTTCAGATCTGCTAGCTCTTGTTGCATCTACGCTTGGCCATCCACGATGGCGGCTAGGTCAGGGGTGATGACAACGGGTCCTTAGGGACTGGCATCCGCCTGCTTGTTCACTCCAGCTCTGCTGCGGGTGGAAACCATCTTCAGAGAAAAACGGGTACTAAGGTGTTCGTCTCGTGCCCCACGGTGTCGTTACCACTACTTTAGCAACATGGAAAACGCTGCTGAACCACCATGGAAGCACCTGCAGGAATCACGAAGCTGCCACGCAAACGCAACAGCAGCCAAGTCGCCAGAGCAGCCACCACGTCGGAGCAGCCGCGCCGTCACGAGGGAGGGAGAAGAGTGTGAGAGTGAAACCCTAATTCTGGAAAGAGACTCTCTGCACCACGTGTCAGCATCTGATAGGACAGTCAAACTGGTCAACTGGTCAACTCTGGTCAAATGGTCAAAGTCAGCAGTCAACTCTGGTCAAAACTGCAAATATGGTTAAATGAGAGGGGCAGAATTGGAA
>Ga0214545_1009358_pt1 | contig 14974 bp, 7 predicted proteins | sample CNSS4metaG_FD_160064 | JGI IMG/M metagenome (GOLD analysis project Ga0214545, IMG submission 160064) | Root nodule microbial communities from cowpea collected in UCLA plant growth center, Los Angeles, California, USA - CNSS4 | ecosystem: Host-associated > Plants > Roots > Nodule | place: USA... | reverse complement strand
ATATATACATATACATATATATATATATATATATATATATATATATATATATATATATATATATGTATATATATATATATATGTATATATATTAGTTAAAAAAAGCTCTTCATTTTCTTTTCTCGTTTCTTCTACTTAAAACAACCACACATAATAATAAAATTCAGAAAAATATGACTATCATTCGTTATTATATCATAATACCAAACCATGAATATCATTTTAGATAAGCCCCCTTCGTATCTCATTAATTTTATTTGGTGAGTATTGTGAAATTTGAACTCGGATTGCGTTCTAATGAATTTTTAAATTCATTATATGTAACTCTAGGAACTTTAGAGATTTGTTTTTCATTGTCTAGAATTTTTAGTTCTCATGAAATTTCTCAAGTTTAGTTAACATAGATGCAATTTTTTTCACCTTTATCACAAACTTTCCTCCTTCAAAAAAAAAAGAAGAATTAATTCTTTTACTCTTTATTATAATCTTTCTAATATAAATTTATCATCTCTCCTATATAGATTCAAAATTTTACAAAATTTACCATAGGCAGGAAAACACAAAATTCCTAAATTTCATAATTAAAGATTATACTAATTTGGAAAAAATTATAAATAGGGTTCATACCAATTTCATAAAAAATCCCTAAAATCATAATTAGGGTTTATACTAATTTTGGATAAACATCCTAAGAAGAGTCATAAATCTAACATACATGAATCATTATAAGATATAAGCTTGATATGTGAGAGATCATCCATAAATGTATATTTCAATCTCAATCTATGTGTTTTCCAACCTCTGTTTCCAATCTATCTCTTCGTATTTTTTTTCGCCCTCACACACTTTCATAATAACTTACATGGTAGAAAAATTTTATAGCAAAAACAAAACCTTAATCTCTTTTATAAATCAATGTTTCCATTACATTTGTTATTTTATTTTTTATTATTATTTTCCATAATATAAACTTAATATAAATAATATATAATTATAATTTAAAATCTATATATAAATATATATAAAAAAAATCCAAAAAATTTTGGGGGAGCCGTGGCTCCCCCTATCCCTATGATGGTCCGCCGTTGGGTTTATGGGTCTTCATCCTTATATATATAGTGCTCAATATTTTCATTTTTACTCAGTATGAAACTTAGACTCACACTTGAATTTTCAACAATAAATGGTGAAGGGCATGGATAGTAGGTGTTTGTATATGCTGTTTATTTTCAGAAATGTGGGGGAAAAAAACAAGGTTGCTGGGGTTGAGGAGATAAAATGAGGAGAAAGAAAGTGGTATCATGCTTTTTTTTTCGTCTTTGTCCTCCTTACCCCAGTTTGTTATTATACATGTAGACATAAAATTATAAATTTGAGATTCTTTTTTTAATTCAAGCAATTAATTTTGAAATTTTTAACTTAATTAATGTAAAACAATTTTAATTTGTCTTCTGAAATATAACATTTGTAAAAAATTATTAAACAATAAATAATAATGTTATTAATATCAATAATAAAATTATAATTTAATAATTAGTTAAAATAAATTTATAATAATAAAGATAATTTATTCGTTTTATAATTTTGTTTTAAAATTATTATATTTATCGATTTGTTCACAAATTTTCACCAATTTTTCTTTCATTTCGAATTCTTTACCTCTAATCCAAATAATCATTTTCACTGTTATTTTTCCTCAGTCTCATTTTTTTCCTTTTTCACCCTCTTAAATTCATCATTTGAAATAAAAAAAAAAGTTAAAAGTAAAACTTGGAAGTGATTTGATTCATTTAGATTTTTTTAAAAAAAATAATAATCTGCGCAATGAAATTAAAAGAAAAAGACGTAGAAGAACAATGATCAAAATGTATACATTACAATCTCGAAATTGCTCATCAAAGAAATTTATAATCTCGAAATCTAATTAAAAAATTCAGAAACCCCACCAAAACTTATTATTTCTTTCATATAATACTCACAACGTACGTCAGAAGCAGTGATGAGCCTTATAGTAGCTTAGATTGCGAATAAGACGTTAAGTTGGACATAATATTAATATGATAAAACCTTTTGTCAGTACACGAAAACACCAGAGAAGAATAATTCAGCATGGGATTCCCCTTCAACTAGCTACTATAATACACAAAAAAACATATCATGCTAATATTTATTTATTTAATATTATTATTATTATTATTATTATTATGTCTTTTGTAGGGTTTCAATTTGTCATGTGCTAATTGCTAGATTCAGGAACATAGGTATTTTTCAATTTGATCGAGAATTTGAGGTCAAGTCAGTCTTTTGTGGTTATTACGAAGAACAACGCGGTTTCTGGTATATATATAAACCAGTAAAATATTACTCAGAAGAAACAAACAGGTTTTGAAAATAGAGAAGACACTTTCTGGTTTACTTATGGCAGACACTTCTGTTTTCTATTAACTACTTAACCAATTAGGTTACCATTTTTGTACTTTACTAAACTTTCTTCTTTTATATCCAAAAGTTCTTGGTCAAAACTCGTGGCAGTTAGTGTAGAAATATTCATCTACCATATAGTTTTCTCTGACTGCAGATCATGAATAGTAGACAAAAACGTGGTCAGAAAGGTATTACCGGAGTAAAACTACGTGATTTTTATTAATTAAATGCAATTTTATATTATTATGCATGGGATATGTGAATCACGTTTGTTTTTGACTATTGAACTCTTTGGTAATACGAAGCGTGTGCAAATCTATCACAGATACAATTCAACTTAACCTTAACAAAATGTTAAAATATATACTTGACTCTGTAAACGCTTTGGTATTAATAGTCATGCAACTAACTCTTAAGTATATTGTTTGACATTAATTGAGCTCATGAAAACAAATTTGGACTTTTTTTCTAGAATTGTTCAGTCCTCAAAAATCCATTTTGAGAATCTATTGTATATTACTAAGAGGAGACTCATTAATACACTTCTGATATAGTACTATTTTATAAATGAAAGAGATGAGGATTGAATCTTTATTACCATTTTTGTTTGTTAGTATGGAAGCATTTAAAGGGAAATTATATCATATGAAAACAATTATTGAATCACCATTAAGTTCTTTGATTTATATATACCTATACCATGAAAGGTTTATATATCCTCTACCATTGAAAGGTAAAAGTACATTTAATAATATTGACCTTTGTCTTAGGGTGTTTGGATTTTTATTCAACAGCAACTGATCATATGATTTCTTTTTCTAACCTCATGTCAAATCATTAAAATATAATTCATTAGAATTGCAAATGGTGATAATGTACTTATATGCTGATCCGAGAATGTAAATTTAGAATAATTCAAGGTCTGTTTTTTCCTTCACAAAATGATTTATTTTTGTGCCCTTTATGTGATTCAGATTGGAAAGGTTGTCCTGTATCCCAAAAATCAACTACAGGTTATTGTGTTTTTTGTTGGATCCTCCCTCATCTCTTGGCGAACAGAGAGGCAGACGACAATTTCTCTAACCTTAGCAGAAGCTGAATATAGAGCATTGATGGGTACTTGTTGTGAGTTGACTTGGTTACGATCCTTTGTTGAAAGATTTATGGATAATTCATCCTAAACCGACATTGTTGTATTGTGACAATAAAATTGCCTTACACATTGCGGCTAACTCAGTATTTCATGAAAGAACTAGACACATAAAGATGGATTGCCACTTCATTCGTGATAAGATTCAAGATGGTTCAGTTGCAACAAAATATGTACCTTTCGCTGAACAATTTGTTGACGTGTTCACTAAACCACTGAGAAAAGAAGTTTTCTCTACAATGAAGCGCAAGTTGGTTGTATTATTATAATTATAGGAACAATTTTGCATGTTTTTGTATTATTATAGGAATAATAGAGTAATTGTAGGAATTGTATATATTAATCATAGATACTCTCTATTGTATATATTTTTTTATTTCTTTCAATAAAATACAACACATGATTCCTTTTATTTGTTTCCTTTACACATAATGGTATTGTTCATGAATTAAAATGTGTTAACAACTCCCTAATAAAAAGAATTTAAGCAAAATTTGACATCCTTTTGCATATGTTTATTCCTAAAACCTATTGGTTAGACATACCTTAGTGGCGGATAAACTGACATGTATATAAATAAAAAATTATTTTGTAGTCAACTTGGCCCGCACAATGTTTAATGTTATTATATTTATTGGTTAATTTGCATCCATTTAGAGTGTGCTTGACCCACTCTATTCTTTATATTTTATTTTTTGTTGTGTTAGAGTTTGCTTGATCGACTCTGATAATGTCTCCTTTTTAATTGATGCTATTTAAGGATGGCTAGTACCCAACATTCTTATAGTTACATGTTGCATATAAGAGGTTGAGATTAAAAAATGCATTTGGCAATATGAGAGAACAAAGAGTTTTTGTTTAAATGTGTCTATACAAAAGGGTTGTAATTCGTCATCCTTTATATCTGTTATGCCTAAAACTGACAACCCTGTTAGCTTAAATGTAGACTAAAGTGTGTCCATTCTTGATATTACTCAATGAACATTCATTAAGGGTGGAGAGTTATTGGATAGTGTTTTAGTGGCTAATAAAGTGGTGAAAAGATTCAAAAGGAAGCAATGTGTAATAGTCAAAGTGAATTATAAAAAATCTTATGACTTGATTGACTTTCTTTTCTACATGTTGGATAGATGGAGTTTATGGAGTTCATGGGTTAGGTGGATAGAGATGGGTAAAATCATCCACAATTTCAATTATGGTTATTGAAAGTCCAACTCGTGAGTTTAAGCCAACAAAAGGACTCAAAAATGGTGATTTATTAACTCCTTTCTTATTTTCAATAATTGGAGAAAGGCTATATACAGTTGTTAGACAAACAACTAAATGAAACGTGTTATGTTTGGGAATGAGTGGTGAATAAAATAAGAATAAATTAACAAGAGGGAAAGATAGTTTCTTTTTTTCCTTTATAGGTCGAGTGTTCCCATTTAAATTTGTTCTTATAACTTTATCGTACTATGTATCTTTCTTGAAGAAATATCTTGTGCTTGTGATGAGATTAAGAAAATATAAAGAAAATTTAGATGGAGTTGGGGTCCCGAGGTTGGAAGATAACTTGAGTTAAATGAGAAAAAAATGTAAGTAAGTTGAGGAAGAGGGGTGACTCAACCACCAATGCAGGAAAAGGTTCCGGCCGTGGTTATTTTGGCCATTTGGCTTTATTTTAAGACCTAAGACATATTTAGTCGATGTAAAAATGGTGACCTTTCTGTCTCGGTTCACAACCAAGGCATATTTAGCCCTTACTACCTCGGTTCTAAGGCAATCGAGGTAGAAAAGTGAGATTAAAAATAAATAAAAAAAAACCCACTCTCGTTCTCACTTGCACTTTCTCCCCTCGATAAATCGTCGCTTGAATTCCTCTTTGTCATTGTCGTTCGATGGTTGCTGAGTTTCTCCTTGTCACTGTCGTTCGATCATCGTCCTGCAAGTTCCATCTTGTCACCCTTGGGCTTAGCTTTGGTTAGTATGCTAGTTTGGGTTTTAGTTGGCCAAACTAACTAACAACGCCAACAACTCTTAAATCATCATAATCTCAAATTTGAAGTTGAAAATTCAAGAATAGGTACAAACCAATCATCACTTCAGTACACCACAACAAAAATGTATCAAAAAATGGGCAAAAAAGATGGACTCAAATTGCGAAACAAAAATGCAAAAAATACCATTGTTAATCATTGACAAACATGGTGGTGCAACTGTCGTTCTCGTCGTCGTGCAACAATGGTTAGAGGCACAACGATGGTAGTAGGCGTAGTAGGTGGACGCGACGACGCAACGACAACATGGTGTGGTGATGGTTCATTGCGCGCACAACGAAGAAAATGGAGAAGAAGATGTTCTCGCAGACGAAGAAAGGAAATTTGTTTCTCATTTAGCGTTTATTAACCTTACCCTTCTGCCTTAGTTAAATTTAAAACCGAGGCATAAAAGCCCCTCATTCTACATCAGTTCAATTTAAAACCGAGGCATAAAAATCTCAATCTGCCTCAATTCATAAGACAAACACAGTGGCGACCCACAGTGGCGACCACACCCACTGGTTCAACCACCCTTCATTTGCTCGTCTTCAACAATAAGACAAACCCGCACGCAACATGGAGGGAGAGAGAGAGAGAGAGAGAGAGAGAGAGAGAGAGAGGAGGTAGATAGAAAGAGAGAGAACGAAACAAATCCACTTGCAAAGAATGCTTTTTCCCTCCATCATTAGCGACAACACCCACGACGACAACCACATCCACAAGTTTGACCACACCCATAAATTCGTATTTTCTTCAATTTGTTTTCTAATCTTCGATTTTGTGACTAAAGATCCTAAAATTAGATTCTCTTTTTGTAACACTTTTTGGAGGTTCGTTTCTAGTTGTGTATCAGAGATGATTTGTGGAAGACTTTTTCTATTCAATCTCTTGTCTGCATTGCAAGGTTGTAAAAGAACTAAACTTGGTAGAGTTCTTGATGAAAATAATATATTGAAGGTTAATTTATTGATGTAAAATTCTGTCATTAAGATAATGGAGCATGAAAAGTATTTGGAGTGTGTATCCTTGCTTTCTCTCATGCCGGATGTTTATTTTGTTGCACAGGCCTAAAGAGAAGGAAACATTGGAAACCACTCATTTTTTTTTTCTTCGATTCAACAAGTGAGAAATGTGAAAGAAAAGAAAAGAGGGAGGGGGTGGGTAGCCTACCATAACGTATTTTTTAGTTAACATTAATGCAAAAATATATTGAATGATCCAAAATAATTCAAAAGTTATCAATAAAATATATTTAAAACGTCAAATAAAATTAATAAAATTCGATTGAAATAACTAAATTCATGTATTTTTAAAGTTAACTAAATTGAATTAAATTTTAAAAAGATATTAATTCCAATTTTAAAAAAAAAAATGAAAAAAAAATATATTTAATCGTATGTCCGAACCAACATAAGTTTTCTCACCGAGTATATCTAAGTGACAAGTCATAGAGAAAACCTTAAGACATGTACGGTAAGAAAAGAAGTAGAGCAGAAGCAACTTTCTATATTAAAATTATAAAGGAGAAATACTATAAAGGAGAAATACAGATAGCCACTGCAAGATCACTATTGTACAAGTATATAAGTCACTACAAGCTGTTGATTAGGATAGATAAAGCTAAAAACTTTCATTGTACAAAATGACTTTGACCCCACAGATCATCGTACATAGGTGTAAAATATTCAGATTCTACCACGGAGGGAACAAGTAGCTCGCTAGGAACGTGGGACACGTCAGCCACATATGGTTCCGACCAAAAGTTATCGAATGTTACCTCACCATATGCATCCAGAAAGCTGCCAAAGTCATTCTCCACAACCACACTTTCACTCGATGATTGATTCGGAGATAATGCACAAGAATCAACCATCTCTGTACAACTAGTATCTCCATCAAGATTCAGTTCTTTCCAGAAACTTTCATTCACATACGAATCAAGAAAACCGAAATCATCTTCAAACACCAAATTTCCCATGCTAGAACGATCTGAAGTTATGGAAGAAAACTCGCTGCTGGAGGATGAAACCGGCGAGAATGAGTCTGATGAGTTATCTGAAATCTGGGAAGTGGCTGGAACACTAACAGTAACACCATTTTTGTTCGGAACCGAGTTTGTCCCTGCCCTGGATTCTTTATTCTTCGATTTGGAGGCTCTGGCTTCTTCATTTGTCACTGTACTTTGTTGACACCTTTTCTTGAGAGTGGTGTGCCAGTGGTTTTTTATTTCGTTATCTGTTCTTCCTGGTAACTCAGCCGCAATAGCCGACCATCTGCAAATGAAGGAATCATCAGACATTAGCTTCCAATTTTACAATATCCACGTTTTTCACCCATTTCAAATAACAATTTGCAAGGTATTAGGAAGTGATGATAGATATCTACCTGTTACCAAGTTTTTTGAGCATTCTGATGATGCATTCTTCTTCTTGTGGGGTGAAGTTCCCTCTTTTGAGATTAGGCCTTAGATAGTTCATCCATCTCAATCTGCAACTTTTCCCACACCTTGCAAGACCTGAAATGCATCATCAGATAGAGAGTTATTACTCTTTTCTCCTATGTCTATAAATCCTGAGTAATTGTTCAGCTTAATTTTCAAAAAGTGTTTTTTCAAACATATACCTGCAAACTTGGGAAGTTGTCGCCAATTCCAGCATCCATACCTAGTAACATAAGCAACCAACTTCATATCTTCTTCCGGAGTCCAAGTACCTTTCCTTAACCCACTTTTGTCACAAGACGGGGTTCTCACCATCTTTGTGAAAAACTAGTGAACTCACTCACTCAGTTCTGTGGGAATTTGAGTTTGTGGTTTTTGCGTTGATGTGAGAGGATGTTTCAGTTGTGTTGGTGTGTGTGTGAGAATGGTTTCATTGTGTGAATGGTGAGTTACTTATTTATATGGTGAACGCGTTCACATCCAAAACGTGTTTCATGTTGTATATACTATTTGTTTATACTATATTAAATTGATTGAGATTAAGAAAAGATTCGTGTGACTTCCGAATAAGGGTCTTTCTCAGCAGGCTCTAACCTGTGACGTTATTATAAACGGTCAAAAAATGTGTTTATACTTTGCTTTAATGTGTAAGGATAGAGACATAATGGTCGCTAGTATCTTCCAGGAACGTAACACGAAACATGAACCCTCCTTATTAAAATCAACACACGTGAGGAAAATCCACGAGCACAAAACACAACCTGCAAACAGTAAACTCACGTCAAGTCAACAGGTGTTCTCAGTATTAAAAACATATATATATATATATATATATATATATATATATATATATTTGTTTTTTCTTAAATATCTTTTTTTATTTTTTAAATGTATAACTATATTTTCTTTCTGTTTTTATATTGATTCTCTTCGATTTACAGGTCACCATCTAATACTAAAAGAATTCCAGCACCAAAATAATATATCGAAAACACTTCAAGATAAAAAAAAATCAACAAGAAAATTATTAAATAAAAATTAAACTTAAATAAAAAAATTAAAACATTATTTTATAAATTAAAATTATTAATATCCAAAATAAGTTCCATTATTAATAAAATATCATAATTAATTTGTCAGTTAGACTCTAAATAATTTAATTTTATTAAGATTTTAATTAATTATTCTCTAATTTAAAAATAAAAATTAATTTAGAATCAATAATAATAAATAGTTAAAATCTTTATAATTAATATTATAAATCAATTTAAATTATAATTCATAAATTAATTATAATTTTTTATTAACAATAAAGAATATTTTAAATACTAATAATTTGAATTTATAAAATAGTATTTAACTTAGTAATTGACTAATAATATTTTGTCTCTAATTTATTTAATAATTTTCTTACGGTGAGAATTTGTAGATTTCTTAATAGAATTATATTTACATGCATAAAATATAAAATCTTATCTAGAGATTATAGGTGAAAACAAATATTTTGAAACTAAAATATTCAAACATATCTCAGAAATCAAAACGATATTTAAACTAATAATTTTTAAGAAACTGAACGTAATAATTAAAATAAAAATTACTTTTTTTTTTTTCTGAAAGTAAAACTGAAATTAGACTTTTTCCTAAAATTGGAATTGTATTGTGTGTTTGGGAGATCCAATCCTGCCTTCTTTTTCTTCCTTTACTCTTAATCTGAGAGCCGTTTTTTTTTTCTTTTTGACGCTGACATCATTAATAATGAAGATTTCATAAAGATACACTTTATTCTTTTCCAAACATGTTACTATTTTATATTATGATATTTACAGATTATTCATTGGTAACAAGGATTAAAATCATTTAAAATTTTAAGCATTTATTATTATTTTTCAACATAGTTCTTTTCTTAAAAAAAATTAACTATTCGAACCAGAAAGTTACGCTGTAACTTTACTAAAGTAATTTTTTTTCTTTTTCTTTTTCTTTTTTAAGAGTAATTTCCTCTTGGAAAGCATCTTATTCACGCCAAACGAATATTGAAGTCATAGTTGAATTCGTGACTTAAATATTATGAGAAAGTAATATTAAGTATTACGTATACATATATTATATTATAATATCAGGAACTATCTTTTTTCGTGAGTAAAAAAAATGTATATAAATAGTGATACTAGGATGTAATAACTAATTTGTATATACTTAAACAATTAGAGATATAGACATTAAATTATTTTATCAAAATCTTTAGTTAAAGTTAAAACCTAGTTTAGTCATCAATTCACGATCCAATTATATATCTTTTATTTAAAATAAATATTATTATTAGATATTAATAATTTTTAATTTATAAATTAATATCTAAATTTATCATCATGACTGATTATGTTTTAAAATTAGTTGATATTTAAAGGTTTTATATTGATCTAATATTTAAAAATCCAGCATCGTAATTATTTGATGTTATTAAATTATAGAAATTGCTCTAGTTCAAAGTCTCAAAGTGTGTTTATATAATGAAAAGTTTTGGGATGCATAACTTATCAGTGGAAAACAATCTCTTATACCGTATTTGCAACAGCTTAGTAAACTCTTGAAACAGGAAAAAGAAACGGAAAATTTGAGAACTTCATGCATAAGAACGTCATGTGATATCTTAACGAAACACAACTCTCCGCTTTGAGTGTTCAAGTACGACAAAATGTTTAACAAAGTTTTTTCTCGCGTTTAAAATTTTTAACACTACATATTAAAGAACAATTTAAACTTTAATTCATAAATTAATTATAATTTTTATTCTTTATGCACAAATAATTTTTAATTTATAAATTAGTATCAAAATTAGTTTATATAATGATTAATTATTTTTTTAATCTATAATTGATTATTATTTAATAATTTCCTTATATGATATATTAAAATTTCAATAGTGTTTTATGTCAATTTTAAATATTTTTTCTTTGATGAGTCTTTATTTCAATGTACTCATCACGGGTTTTTTACTAAACCAATTGTTATGGACTATTTTTTCAGTTTTTTTTTTATTTGAAATTAATCGCATTAGTTTCCTTAAAATATCTTGCAAACATAACATCCCTATTTTTTTTAATCCCCATGAATAGATTGTGTGTTAATTAGCGTGTGGTAATTAAGTTGTTCTGATTGGACCATATAATAACTCCCACAATAGTCATTTTATAATTTGTTTAATAACCCACTTAATCTTTGTAATTGAAGAAATCAAAACTTTCAATCTCCTATAATTTCTTCTTCCTTTCACCTTTTTTTTTCTTTAACAAAGTTATTTTTGTAAGACAAGAAATATATTTGTCAATTCTCACTAACTTCCGTAAAATGTCATGACATTATTACTACATATTCTAAACTTTTTTTTTTATCGACAAAGAATTAAATTAAATTAATAATAGAGCACTTGAGAGGTGCTTTAACCAATTTACAAAAAGATGAGAGAAAGATGCGGTGTATTTTCAAAACCTGTCAAAATAACGATAAAACTTTCATGTACAAAAGCTAAGACTCTCCTAGACATTGGGCATAAAATATATATCATAGGGACTTTCTAAGCAACATTCTTGAAAAGGAAATAGAGTTTGAGTAGGCGCCAACAACAAAATATACTACTATAATAATCTGACAGAACAATTAAAACTGAACTTTTAATGCAAAAGTTATGTCTTCCCAACGTCAAGCTGGGTAGGAATCTTAAGATTAGCCACCCAAATTGCACCTTCCCCGACCAGTCTACAAGATTACACAGAAAGTGAATACAAAACCATGTATGCATGGTTTGTTGCGCTCCCGAGACTATGTTCTCTTGGTTGTTACAAAGTAACCAAAGAAGTGTGTATAATCATTGATGAAGAATTCGTTGCTTTAGACATGGGAATCCCTTTCATGCTCACTTGACAACTTAAACACAGAAAGCATCATATCATAGAGATTTTAAACACACAATAGGAGCGAAGTACCAATCACTATATGAAAAATTTATTGAAGGAATTTTATGTTTCAACCAAGCCCAAGCGTTAACTTGAGCAAGACTAAAAATCTCTTCAATGTCAACTTTCTTTTACTTAAAGATCACCTCATTCCTATGTCTCCAAATTTTCCCAACTATAGCCAACTACATTTCTTTCCACACTATGTTTTGCCTAGTGTTCAAGCTACTCATATGAAAGTGTTGAAAGTGTATCCTAAGGTTGTGATGCACTGAGCTCACCCCTATCCAGCTATCACACATTTTTCACACATTTTGTGACATTATACAAGAGAAAAATAGGTGTGATGCACTCTCTTCACAATCTAGGCATAACTCACACAAAGAATGTTGTAATTGGACCCCTTTCACCGATAATTTATCCTTTGTCGGTAACTTATCCAAGAGTAGCTTCCACCCAAATAATTGTGCCTTCAGAATCACTCTTATATTCCATAATTCTGTGAACACCTTGTCACTTTCCCCTTCGAAGCTACCTATCATCTTCATATATATGCAGACCTTACAGCATATGCTCCTTCTACAGTTTCCTTCCAACTCCAAGTATCCAGATTGCCTTTCCTAAATGTACGACTATTAATTAGCTGATAGAGTTGTACTTCCATAGCTTGCTCCCAAACAAGTCTTTGTCTCCTCCAAACCAATTCCCAAATCCATGTGTTGTTGACCCAATGTTCTATTCTTGTTATGTGACTTTGTTTACTTTTGAGATTAAGTATAACCTATGGAACCTCGAGCTAAGTGGTGCATCCCCACCCAAAGATTCTTCTAACCTTTATCTTCTTTTATTTAACGTCATCTCTTTCCTTTTCATTTTTTTTTATTCTTCCTATTTTTCGTTATTTTTTTCTCTTGCATAAATCGTGTTATTATTAAGGATTTTGTTCCTATTAAGATAAAATCTTTAAACATAATTAAACAAAAATGACAAAGTATATTGTACATATACGTATGTTTTATACACCTGTTGTTGTTCCAAGTCACCCATTGTCACTATAGGCTCCAATATATGAGTGGCAACGTAAAAAATTGTTTTTTAGTCTTTTTTTCGTGGCTTTCATTTTTAATATGAATTGAACTTAATTCAAACAAATAAATCAAAGGCTAATCAACAGAATATTTTGCGCTATATTGACTTTATTTAGAAAAACATTTCACTGAATCATTAATTGATCGGTTTTATTGATTCATAATTTTGATTTGTCAAAATGTCAAGACAAACAGGAGCAGAATAAGTCTTTCGAAGACACGCAACACATAGATAAGAACAAAATATGTATGACAAAAAATCACAACAAGAAAGTTTGATGAAAATAAAACCTATTATAAGTTACAAATTTCAAATATTATAAAATATTTGGTTAATTCATTACTCTTATTTAAAATTATTTTAAATTATATATAGAGTAATATAGGTTCATTTTATAATTAGCATATATTGTGTGAGTTAAGTTGATTAAGAAAGTTTGATGAAATCTCCTCTAGACATAAAGATAAATCTCCTAGGTTATTTAGATGTAAATTTTCATTTCCTATGATCTCTAGAGGAGAAATAAAGTTCAATTATGCAAAGAGATATAAGAGAATTGAAAGTAGAGAATGCGACGGTATAGATGACAAGATAAAAAAAAAAACTAAGAACATGAAATGAAATAAAAGATGAAGAGAATGAATGAGGTTAGAAAAGGAGGAGGCACATCACTTAGACAATGATGAATTTTGACCAAAAATTTTGAAGAGGTCAAAATAGTATATTCAAAATTTATATATTTAATTATTTTTATTAATATAACAACAAAATATATATAACTTGATATTGAAATATTAATATATGTTCCTCCTTAGAGGAATGATAGTTTTGAAGTTGTATTTGATATGGAACACATTTTAAATAAGTGTTTCTAATTTCATCTCTTTCACTCATTGCATATTCCATATGTGAGAACATTTTTCCAGAATAAATTCCAAAGAATTAATATGAAACTTTCCACCTATAATTTTGTGAATCTTGTAATAAATGATTCTTCTAATTCAACAATTGGATCCTTAGTATCATGCTTGAAAAATATGTGAAGATTAAATCCGTCTTGTTTCCACTTTGTATCTTCCCTTTTATCACTTAAGAAAATGAATCTATTATTTTATTTTTCATCAATATACCTTTTTTTTTTTTAGTTTTACTTTTTTTTTTTAAATTAAGAATAAAAAATAATTTATCAAAATCTAATCGGAAATTGAAAGATGTAATTACTAGAAGAAAAATCTATGATAATCAAGTCACAATTAAAAAAATTGTTATGAAAAAACATATTGGACATAACTTTTTCTTCTACATTCATAAAAAATTAATATACAAAAAAATCATGAGATGAAAAAAATAACTATTAAACTAATATTTCACTATCAAGATACAAGAGAGGGTTACCTTATTTATCTTTAAAAAAAAAAGAATAGAACAGATGAAAAATAAGAGTAGAAGGAATGAATTTTGTGTCTAACTTTCTATATTTTTTTTCATAAAGAAGAGAAGATGCAACAATGAAAGATGAACACAATATATGAAAAACTTAAAAGACAACGAGGGAGAACATACAAAATATCTCAATAAATATTTTTATTCTTTATTATATTTAATTTTATATTTAATTATTTATTAACATTAAATGTTATACTTTATAAAAAAGTATCTAATTTAATTTTCATCAATATAATATATAATACATATATTTTAAAAAATATAAAATATTTAAAAATTTTAAAAAAAATTGGGAAGACCCTTGGCACTACTAAGATCCTACTATGCTTGGGGATGAACCAACACAAGATAAGTGGTAGTTGATGCCACTTCAACCAAAGTTCAAGATAAACCTAAAAGCTACGAAAACTCAAGAAGCACTCACACTTGGTTGAAATATATATATATA
>Ga0214545_1009355_pt1 | contig 14979 bp, 6 predicted proteins | sample CNSS4metaG_FD_160064 | JGI IMG/M metagenome (GOLD analysis project Ga0214545, IMG submission 160064) | Root nodule microbial communities from cowpea collected in UCLA plant growth center, Los Angeles, California, USA - CNSS4 | ecosystem: Host-associated > Plants > Roots > Nodule | place: USA... | reverse complement strand
ATTACATAAGATTTTAAAATAAAAAATACGTTAGTACCAATATTTATATTTATTATACTAATTTCAATATTTAAGTTACAAAAAACTTTAATATAAATAAAAAATTATAAAAATGTTAGCTGTCACAGAATTTAATTTTTAAAAATAATTTCTGTAAAATCATAACATAAAAATAACATTACATAGTAAAATTCATTCAAAATAAAATAAGATATTGAATTAATTTATAATTTTTTTTAATAAATTAATTATAAATATTTTATATTTTTCTCAAATAAAGAGTAAAGAAAAAAAATTAAGACAAAATAAAATAAAAATTTCAATATGAAAGAGAAAGAATAGAAGGTAAGATATAAAACACATAAGTCCAATTCTTATCCTAATACTAATATTTTATTTGAGGTATTTTGCTCTTTCAATCTATTATAGTTCAATAGTTAACTTAGTTAACTTAACATAAGTTTAGTTTCTTAAAACTGAACTATTTTATAGTACAGTTCAATTATTATCATGAATAGTTTAGTATATTTTAATTTAATATAGTACAATTAACTATAGTTTAGTATAGTTTAGTAAATTATGCACAGCCCTAACTATAATACGTCCAATCATATCATCTTTCCATTTTATTCTAGCTATAATTCACAATTTTAAGAAACAAATAGCCTAATCCACTTCAAAAAGCAATGGTAGCAAAAATATTCAACAAGCAATGGTAGCAAAAAAAAAGTCAACAATTGAAGATCTAAGAATATATCCTATTTGAACCATCTTTTGAGTCATCTCATTCATTTCCTTTGACTTTTTTTCTTTTTTTAATGTGATGACACAACATGCATTCTTAACATGAACAAAATTCTCCCTCCTTTAATATTATCATTGTGAATTAATATTTCAAATATATATTTTTCATGATCGCTTAATTATTGACCAAGTTGCTTTAATAACTCAACAGAAGACTAAATTGATTTTTTTTCTTTTTTAATGTTTCTTACCAAAATTTTGATGTTGGATAGTTACAAGGCAAAGAAAATAATTTAAATCCCAAAATGTTACCGCAAATTAATTTTAATCATAAAGATCAATTAAATACATATATAATTGCATACATCTTTTACATCAAATAAACTCTTTAATACTCCCAATTATAAGACACCTCTTATATAGAAACCTCGACATATACTCTCCTATTAACACAAATATTGACTATACAACGTTTTTATGAACCAATTGGAGGCACGCATAAATGCTAGTATGACACTGAATAATTTAGCACTTGGTGTTCAATTGCTTTGTTATCTTTTTATTTCTTATTAGTTATGATGGATTCTTAAAAAAACCAAAGAAAATTTTGTTTTATTGAATAATAAAACAAGATCAAAGGCATTAAGATCACTTATCGAATAATGTAAAAAAAACGTCTTAAATAACTTTATGTATATATCTCAATTGTGACATAATTATTTTTTAAATATTAGACAATTTACATCATTTTAAAGATTATAAGAGTATACACTCATACTTATTAGAGAAATTTAATTAGTAGTAGAAATAGTTCAATTATAAACATTAGTAGAAGATCACCTAATTTTAACTATAGACACGATTCAACAAACAGTGTTTTGTGTTCTTCATTATATGATCATAATTTAAAGTTAATGTTCAAAAATTTCTTCTTAAATGTTTATTGAACAACAAGAAACGATGACGGAGGTCTAGGTTTAAAAAAATGGGAGGATTACAATAAGTCAACAAAATTGAAGTTTGGATTCTAATCTTCATTTCATTTATTTATTTATAAAATACATCAAATAATTTTATTTACTAAAAATATGAAACTAAAATTTAGCATGTAATAATTACCATGCTAAGTCATGCTAAAAATTGGCATTTAAATTCGAATTATCTATTAATATTTAAACTAAAATTAGTTGCAAAATGGAACCGTCCAACCCATTATGGTCGTTAAAGTGGGTTAAGTCGAGCTGATTTGCTACTAATAAATGGGTAAGAAATTGCAATTTGTCTCGTCATTTTTTATTTTTTCATTTAAAAAAATATTTTATTTTTATTTTTTTTTGTATATATATTTATAAATAAATATTTAAAGTATATTTAATCGTATAAATATTTTATAAATTTTTAATAGATTAATTAATATATTTAATTAGATAAATTAAAATAATTATTATATTTACGTGTTCAATTACTCTGTTATAACTTTTAATTGAAATTTAATTTGTAAATGTTAATGATTTAAACTATAATAGTTTTACATACTTACATCTTTATAAAAATATAATATAAAAATTTAATCTTCTTACTTCTTTTTTTTAATTTCAAATAAAGAAAAATAAAAAATAAAACAAACCGGGTTAGTGAGTCCGAGGCAAATCGACCCATCTTTGACCCACAAATATAACAGATTAGGCAAGTTGGACAAAAACAAACTAACGAGTTAAAAATTCTAACCGAACTGGACCAATACCATTTAGGCAGAAAGACCCACAAATAATAACTTATTTTAACACCTCTAACTAAAATGTCAAAACATGCCAGAACTCACGGGTCATCATAAGATTTATTAAAAAACTAAATTTAGTGTGAATTTAATGAGGGACAATATTGTTTCATTTTTACAAAAAAAAAAATAGGACTAAATTAAAACTAAAAACAAATATAGGAACCAAATTGAATCATTTTGACATGGCCCACAACTGTGGAGTGACACGTGTAAAAAGAATTCAAAAAAAATGTGGCGTTGACTTTACCATTGTTTGGTCAAAATTAACAGCAATGACCAAATTGAATCATTTTTAAAAAAATGAAGACTGAATTGAGACAAAAAAAAAACTTGAGGACCAAACTGATATTACTTGACAAATAGAAGGACTAAAAGAGTAATTTAACCAAAATTTTAATAAAATATTGTTTTTACTCTTACACAAAGGCAATTTATTAAAGTAACTAAATTTATTTTAAACAATTCTGAATATCGAATATCACATCATAATTCTATATATTAAACATTCACTTAACTTTGCATTTTGATACGAAAAGTTTAATGTTGATTTAATTGGGATGCCGGTTTATGAAATTGTAATAGTCATATAATTATAGTATAAAATATTAGACTCATATAATTACAGTACCAAACATTATCGGTGTTGAGAATTGTTAAGATTATAAAATTATGAGAGATATGAGATGTATGATAGATATAAAAGATATATAATATAAAAAATTTGTTATTATATATAACAAAATGTAATAGATTATAAATTTAAAATATTTCAATCTTGATTCCCTAATTTTAAAATAATAACTAATTTTTAAAATTGAAAGATATTTTTAAAAAATATAACAGAATATAATATATAAAATATTTGCAATATTTCAATTTTGATTTTGATTTTTTAATTCTAAAATAATAATTAATTTACACAATTGAAAGATATTTTTAACTTAAAAACTAATTTAAATAAAAAAAATATTAAAGAAATATTTTTAACAATTGATCATATGATAAACTTTATATTTTAAAGGTGTATTATTCTCCCTTCATCGCATTTTACACGAAATGATCATAGGTAATCACATATAAATAAATCAAAAATAATTTTACGTGATTTTATAAAATAAAGTAATTCAAGAATTTTTAATTTCCAAATATAAGCGAGTTACGTACGTAAACGAATGTTTGTTGAGGTTAGAAAATGTTATCTTAAATCCTTCCAAAATTTGTGAAAGACTAGTATTTAAAATGTATTTTCTATGGTATTTTTTCGATGTTTGTTTATTATGTATTAAAAGTTGGTGGTTAAATTAGAAATAATTACTTGGCATAAATTTGTAGTTTTGAGAAATAAATTACCATGAGCATGACAAAGTCACAAGGATTTTCAATTACGAGATGTGAAGTTACCATTGGATTTGTGGATTTACAGTAAAAGAGTATCCTTCAACGAAATCAATTAATGTCTAGAATAAACAATTATTTGGCAAAAGATATGTTAGGAATAAGACATAAAGTGGTAGATTATGAAGAATGGAGAGGAAGCATGGCCAGCTCTTGAATCACCTCCACCATGGTTGGCCTTAGCTCTGGCACTTCATGGGTGCACACAATTGCAAGCTTTGAAAGAATTGCAGCTTCAGACTTAGAATAATCTCCCTTCAGATTTGTGTCAACAAAATCTTCAAATCTAAAAGCTTCAACTGCAACCCTGATTGAACCCCCTACCAATGCCTTTCCAGATAGAACCTGAAGGACAATAACCCCAAATGCATATATGTCACTCTTCTCAGTAAATCGCCCAGTAGTAATATATTCTGGTGCAAGGTACCCCATTGCAGCACTTGCTTTAAGAGCTGAGAAAACTACATCATCTGCAAGAAGCTTTGGGAGCCCAGCATCCATGATCAAGGGGTTAAATTCATGGTCCAGAATAACCTTTTCAACCGAAACGTTTTGGTGTACTATTGTAGGCTTGCTTGCTTCGTTGCTGTGCAAATAACCAATACCTGGTAGTGAAGGAAAAATCAATATCAAACAGATAAAGTAGATACCATCTGATGCAGAAACGGGAGAAGGGAGAAGAACTAACCTTTTGCTATACCCCTGATGATAGAAACTCTCTTGGACCATTCAAGTACACTGTCACTTCCATCTTCCTTGTCAAGATATTGAGACAGATTACCCCTGGTGGCAAAGTCATAGACAAAATACCATTCACCTCTGCTCCTTGAGTAACAGAAACCTTTCATCTTAACGATATTTTCGTGTCTCAGAGTGGTTAATAGGATCAACCCCTTCAAAAATTCATCTTCCTCGGTTTTGCAGCAAGTCACGCTAATGCTTCTAATGGCCACAAGAGAACCGTCTCTATGAACACCTTTATAGACTGCTGAGAGTTTGCTCTTACCCAATAGATTGGCCTCGGAAAGGTGTTGTGTTGCTGATTCAATCTCATCGATATTAAATCTGAAACGGTTGAGATATTCGAGGGATAATCCACTTGCATTTTGACCATCAGCTACTGAGTCCCAACCACTGTAGTAATTCTCAAGATTAACAAGTGGAGATGAACTTCTGTAGAAATCTTTAGGCAGGTAAGGACTAGGTTGACTTTCAGAACATTCGGACGTGTTCCTAATCCTCTGCCTTTGGCGGCGGTATCTGACAAACATGAAGATTCCAGAACTTAAGAATGTTATAATGGTAGTTGTCACACTTGCTGCAATGACAAGATGGAGAAACCCTCCTGATTTTGAGCAATGGATCTGGCTACAGTTCAAGTGGGTATTTGCAGGATTCGAGAAAGTTGCTGAGGGATTATTATTTATGGATTTATTTGGGGAACTAATCTGACCCACGCCATATATTTTATCACTGTTGCAAGCTTTCAAAGTAGAAAACCCAACTCCGCAGAGATCTGGGTTGTTTGCACCTTTGAATCCTTCCCTTAATCTCTGCAATGCTTCATTTTTATTTTAAAGCACTAATCAGTATACGTCCAAGTGTATAAAAACAGGTGAATAAAAAAATAAGAATAATGGCATACCAGAAGGAACGGTCCCCGAAAGAGAATTGTTTTGAATATCTAGAACTTTCAAGTTTGCAATATCAGCTAGTGTTGCAGGGATTATGCCAATGAAGTTGTTAGAGCTCAAATATAGCATCGTTAGGTTCTCCAAGCTACCCAAGGATAGTGGAATCTGACCGGTTAGTTTGTTATGTTGCAAAGATATAGCGTTAAGCTGCTTCAACGAACCCAGTTCCTTGGGTATGTTCCCCTCTAACTGGTTATAGCCTAACTGCAGCACTAAAAGTAAAAAGAACAAGGGAATTTGGATTAATATACAAAACTCTAACTAAAACCCCACAAATAAGCATGTAATGCAGAAATTCATCAAACTCTGTAGATAACTTGATACATCAAACTAAACAATAAACTACCACAAAACTATATACTAACCTCGGAGGCTAGTCATGTTCCCGATATCAGTTGGAATTTTTCCGGATAGATTATTAACGTTGAGATAGAGATCCATCAATTCTGTTAGATTTGCAATCTCTCTGGGTATGTCCCCAGAGAGGTGGTTGAAATGCAGGTATAGACCTGACAAGCATCTGAGTTCAGCCACAGCTGGAGAGACACGACCAGAAAGACCTCTTCCTGGCAATGATATATTGGCCACTTTGTTATGCTGGTTGCACGCAACCCCCAAGAACGAACCACTGCATGGATCACCATCACTGGTCCACGACCCAAGCAGCGTGTCCTCTGGGTCAAGAGATTTTTTCAGGTCCATCAGAGCTCTTAGCTCGGCATTTCCACGAACCAGGTGTGAACTGCAAAGTGCAACCAACGCACACAGAAGGAGGAAATGAAGGAAACTCATTTCCAATTCTGGACTGAAAAATCTCCAAAACTAAACATAAAGAGAGACACCCATATGAGCTTTTGTCTCAAAGATTCTAACTTTGGTTTGGGGTTGTTGGTCAATAGTCACCCAGCATGACTTTGTTGGTCTTTGTTTTTGAGACTTCATCTAAGACACTGAATGTGGTAATTTAGTTTGTGCTTGAGCATAGAGAAAGAAGTGTGGAAACAGAGCGTCTTGAAGGAGAGAACGTAGCAAATTAATTAACTTTATGAGTTGCTGACAGACAGGTTGGTTCACATTGCATTTCCTAGAGGAGATGACGGTCAGCAAGGATGGTTGCGCCGCTGTATAGAAAGCGTTTTTTGTGTAGTAGAATATTAAAGCCACAATGAATGATTTTGGTATTGTGGACCACCTCAATTTGACTATGTTGTGTTTTTTCAACTTTCCCATTTGGCTATAAAAGTTGAAAATTTATGCTATAAATGAATTCCCTTTTTATTGCGCAAGAGAAACATAAGGATGATGTTTGAAAAAGCATCACCGACCCTGAACCCATACGGCAAGGGAAGGATAAGGATGATGTGTGTTCAAAACCTGTTTGAATTGTGATGATACCGATTCAAATACTAAGGAAGAAACATTGCATTATTCTTAACGATTATAGAATAATGTGATTGAATGAACATGATGGTTAGAAAAATTAGTGTGAAAAAGGACAAACGTGTGGATCACTGTACCAGGCTTAAATTATGGCTTTAAAAAGGTATACTTTGGGATGATCAAATTTTTTGAAGTGGAAAAAGGGAGGTAGTGATGATCCTTTTCAATGCTCTCCACTTTACCAAACACCATTTGGTATTTGGGCATTAGCATGAAAAATAAGGTTGTTTATTTGGCAGTGGAAAGGAAAAAAGTAGTAATGGCGATCTTTCCACTTTGTTTTTGTTTGTTTGTGGTGAAAGAGACTTTAATTGTCCTCAAGTCAAGACTACATCAAAGTTAAAAATCATGTCGCCACTCAATCTCTGCCACCATTCTCGATATGATTGGGATAAGGAAACATAAACAACTCTAGTAAAATTCAGATTTTTACTCTTTTCAGACTTTGCGAGTGTTGACATCTTTTTATTCAAATTATATTTTTGGTTTAAAGGAGTTTTTAGTGTTTTAACCAATATAAGTGGATGGTCGTTTCAGGTTCAATTACGGTTTCGTGGATGGTCGTTTCACTGCAATCTTAAATATGAACGAATTGAGATTTTTTTTTTATGGTAAGACGGAAATTGTTTCTGAAATATGAGTAGAAATAAGTTATAATCTGTTGAGGTAGCTGTGTTTTTTGAATAATGATATACAAATATTATTACAGAATACCCTATTGTTTTTTTATATAGCAATTTTATACATAAAATTCCTATCATGGCGTAGTAAAATAAGATGATAAATTTTAAAATAAAAATTTTATTCTTTTAAGTTTCAAGCTTTGAAGGTAGAATTTTGTTATGATTTTATTTTTAAAAAGTTTTTTTAAAAATAAAAAATGAATATTTAAATTGTCTTATATCTTGACTTTTTTTATTGGACACGATTAAAACAAATACACCTGATGCAAAAATTTTAATCTAAAAGGTAGAAGAAGACAATGACATATGAAAGGAGATGGAGAAAAATGATAGGAGACGAAAGAGGGAACAAGAAAAAAAATATAGAAATTACGTGCAGAGGATAATCCAAATATCAATACGTCACACATCAATTGATATTTAACATATATTAGAAATCATGTCCAATGAATAAATTTATAACTAAATTTACTTTTCAAATATTATTAACCACTCTTACGACTATCTAATTTAAGATTATATCTCCTAAAACATTACCCTTAACCAATTTCAGCCGTCAATGATATATATATATATAAACTATAAAAATAGCAATGTAAGAGTTATAATGAATTTATTGAAACAGTTTATCTTACATAAACAACGTAATTAGTTGTAATTTTTTTAAATTATATTATTAATTCGTAAATAATTTATAATGTCATGTAAGAAGATGTTAAGTAATAGAGTTAAAAACAGTGTAATTGTCGGATAAATATAATGAGAAGAAGAGATCAAATAAAAAATAAAATTGCGCAAAAAAATAATAATAATTCAGGTAGTCCTTACAAAGATAAGATAATAATAATTACAAAATATAAATAATAAACCAGTATATTTCCTCTATATGTAATATTATAAATAATATTATTGTTTTCAGATTTCAATTTAATTTTTCATACAAAAATATATTATTAAAATATCTAACAAGCTCGTCTTAGAATTTTAATTTAAATAATGTTTTATTCAAAATACAAAAATTAATAATTTTTTTAAAAATTCAAATAAAAATATATTAATTATTGCTACTGTACATGTGTGTTATTATCCTCACTTGGTCATTAAATTGTTTTTATTGTCTTAAAAACACTATTGTTATTTTATACTATTCAAATCAAATTAATTGTTACTTTGTATTGAGTTGATTTGCTAAAATAATACAAAAATAATTTCAATTTATATAAAAGAATAATTATAATTTGTATATAAAAAATATTATTACCCTAAGCATATATGACTTGAAGTCTGATTTACTTCAAAAACAATACGAGTTAATTTTCAAAATGGTAAGTGGATTGAGACAACTCATTCTTAATCATGAATAAGAAACTAGTTTACTATTTTTATTATTCTTGCTATTTAATGTTTCAATTTGAGGTATCAAAGTATTGTAACAGACAAAGACCATAGCAAATAAGCCCTCTTTCGTTTTTATTGTTTGAATTTGTCCTTGGATGAATGGATCATTTTTGTATTAACTAAGTATGGGTATGAGTACGAAGAATTTTTGATTTTTTTCAACTAGGTAAGAGGATGAATATAGGGATGTATTGTCATGAAATTCGTCTGCATCTTCAATATATTTTTCATCTAATCATAATCTTTATGTAATTATGTTCAAATAATCTATGTCAATTAGATATTTTATATGTCTCACATTTGAATATTTTTCATTTTTTTAATATTTTTATTTATTGTATATTTTTCTTTCACATGAAAATGTTTAACAATCTCGATTGAAGTGTTCAATAGAATAAACATTTCATTTACTAGGTAATATAAAAAATATTTTTTTACTCTATTATTACTAACTTTTGTTTCATTATAATAACTCTTGTGTTTCGCTAAAATTATTTTCATTATTTCTCAACCATTGGCTATGTTGATATTTGAAAAATTTTCTTAAATTTTTAAGGAATTTTTCATCTTATCATACTCTTAACTATACATTTATTTTCCTTTCAGCGATTTTATTCAATAGTCTCTCAAATTGTTTCTAAGACACACATTTGATACATTTTTAATATTTTCATTTATTGTTTATTTTTCTCATGTAGAATACTATTTTGATATATTTTATGTAATTATTTTTTATTTTCTAACTCATTATTATACTGTAATTTTGTATTTATAATTATATAAATAAGTTTTATTTAGTGTATTAATAAAAAATGTTAATGTAATTGCCATAAATTTTTTTTATCATCATCAAACACATATCGAAGTTCAAAAAATACAAAATTTATACTAAAATTTTATTATTATTAGTTTAATTTTTGTTCTTTGATTGAATTTTTTTAAGTAATGTATTATAACTTTTATTAGTATATACAAAATAGATTCATTAGAATTTAAAAAATTGAAGTAAACAAATATTTTAAAATATATTTTATTTTGAATATTTGTTTTCCTTTCATTTTTTAAATATTTTTAAATTTTATCAACTAAATTTCGTTAATGTTTACAAATTTAATAAATGTTTTGATTTTCATGAAATTTTATTTAGTATTCTAATTTGAAATGTATACGATTATAATTTCTTTCTAAATATTTGATATCAAAAAAACAACTCTCCCCTAAATATTGAATATTTGATAATATTATATTTCTTTTACCATAATTTTTTATTATTTTATAAAAATTAATTAAATAATATTGAAATAGTAATAAAGCGGATATGAGTATAGGTACGAGTATATACCCATTATCCGATAAAAATGGGATGAGACAAAATTTTGATACCTATTGAATTTGAGTAGAGGAATAAGGATGATTTTTTTTATGAGAATGTCTCATCTATTGTCATCCCTAATCATAAAACCCAAATTAGTGGACAAGTGTAAACTGATGGGACAAGGTTATAAAGTGTAGTTTTACCAGACCATTAGTTTTTAATATAAAATAATTTCTGGACCATTATTTTCTAATATACGATAATTATTTTCTTTTATAGGATAATATAACATATAAACAATTGGAGTAATGTATAAAATGCATGGAGATTATGAGTATAGCACCATCTTGATCACAAAAATATCTGAATAAAATTGTTATCTACAGTTAGAGTGCATTGGGCCTGCTATAAGTAACCCACACAGGTCCATTTACATTCAGGCCATGCTTCCGTGATTTTAATATGTATTTCATAAAAAAAAATGTATTTTAGAATGTATAATTTGAAATACAGTACATTTTTTCTATTTTAAAGTGTACAAAATATAAAAAAAAGAATTGAGTACGGAAATAATTTTTTGGAGGTAAAAAACAAATTGCCTTATTATTCATTTTCTTTCAGTTATTGGTTCAACAGTTCGTACAATGGCCATTCAAATTAGAAATTGCAACTATTGCACTGCTCCAAATAACATTTTCTCTTAATTTTGGAATGAGATCAAATTCATAAGTATCGATAAAATTCCATAAATAAGTATTAAAATTTATATCTTTAATAAACATTTTTATATAAAATATATTAAAATTTACATCATTATAATTTGTATATAAAAATTAAACTTGGTCTCATCTTTGATAAAGATAAAATTGATCAATTTTAACTAAAATTTGGACTAAAATGAATAAAAATAACAAATATAAGGATCAAATTGAATATAAAACATCGACTCTAACACATGACACACGACTGGATTGACACGTGTGGACATTTAAAGAAATTAAAAAAAAAATCACGAAATGATACGTGACCGTCACCATTCATGACCATTAATGATTCAAACGATATTAATAAAAAATATTTAATTAAACAAAATTGGCGAAAATTAATATCTATTTGAACACAAAATTAACATTAAAACTGTTTTGACAAAACTTAGCAAAAATTAGAAAAAAATTTATTTTAACCAATATAATATAATATATAATTAGATCTGTTTGTCATTGTCACTTTTATTACTATTCAAATTATTTCGGCCAAACAGAAACTTTAAGGGTTAAATATGTTTTTGGTCCCTTAAGTTTCAGTAAATTTTGGAATTAGTCACTCTTCGAAACTTGATACCAATTTAGTCTTTTATCTTTACAAATGTGTGTGAATTTAGTCCTTATTATCAAATTTTATTAAGTTTATCTGACGTTTCAAGCGCATTTCATGATAATATTTGAATTGTTTATACCGTTTGACATACTTTTGCTTCAATATTAACTTAAATATTATCATAAAATGTATTTAAAATGTCAAATAAATTTAACAAAATTGGGTAAAAAAGATTAAATCCACACATCTCTAAAGATGAAAGATTAAATTGGTATCAAGTTTCGAGGATGGACTAATTCCAAAATTCACTCAAACTTGAGGGACAAAAACATATTTAACCCTTTTAAAACCATTGATGGGACAATATAAAGTTTCACTGTAGTTTAGGACACTATTGCTATAATCCATTAACTGAATATTGAAGCATAGTTATACAGCCAAGAATTTGTGAGAAAATAGTAAGTCAAACTCTTAAATATACAAATTGGAATTGGATTTACATATAGTATGCTTGGATTTAACTACTTAATAGTCACAACTTGCGACTTATGTATATCTATTTTAATTTATAGCACATGGAGGAGAATATTTCTGAGACCCGTATACTATTTTACTTTCATTTTTTTCTCCTTTTTCTATTATTTTTTCTTTCTTTTTATATATGTATCTTTCTAACTTCTTGTTTATTTTTTTAAAACTTTTGAAGTTATTTATAATTTTTTTCAACAAACTCCAACAACTAAAGGTGACTAAGAATATAATATTTCTAACTAATCATAATTTGATTCAGAACATGTTCTGTTACTTGAAAAATTTCTTCACCCATATCTGTGTGACTCTATTTGCTATTTTTTTAGGTTTCAAATATTATTTTAATTGAAAAATAAGATTCCCTCAATGGTTGATTTGGTGAATTTTTTTTAAGCCTTTTAAGAGTTTATTATAATTTGAGTTTTTTTTTTAAAACTTTTGTGAGTAAGAACTATTATTTGTGAATCATAAATGATTTATACTCTAATGATGGATAATTGCTTGAAATGATTTAGTTTTAGTTTGTGTTAAGATGTTCAAATTGAATTCATTGATATTATGATTTTCATTTGTTTTTAACTTAATAAATAGTTGGTACGAACAATTTTAGTTATAATAGTTATAACATATAAGTTATTTACTAAATATGTGCAAAGTGAATCTAGAACTTGTTGGAATTAGTAGACGGGTTAGTTTTGAATTTGAAACATGTTTTGTGAATAATGTGGAATTAATAGTTTTCATAATACTTTAGATTCATCTCATTTAGGAAGAGTAGCGTCCCTATTAACAGAATAATTCTAGCATCACACAATTATAAATAATTAGAGCATGAGATATGCAGTATAAAGGGTTAGTCATAATAGTTATCTCAAATTATACTATAAAGAAGAACTTCGACATAAAACAATGCCAACAAAACTAAAAGAACAACGGTTTATCAAAGGATTGCTCACAGAGCAAGAAATTACAAAAGCAACAAGGTCCTAAAAGAATGCCCAAAAAGAGTAATAATTAAACACATAAACTAGACAGCAGCATCACCATCACCTATACGATCACCAAGAACTTCCACATCCGCTCACACCAAAAATTGGTGATCATCGTAAAAAGGAAAACCAAACAAAGAACACAAACACAGAGAAATGGTAAGCTAGAGTAAAAAAAAGGAAATTTTGAACATGTTATGGCAAGCAGTTAACTAAAACATATTATAAACATGCAAAACAGTAGGCACTCAATCATGTGATAGCAAATAAAAAGGACTCTATGACTCAATTATCCAGATACATATAATAAGATCAGATTCACTAGATGTCTGCACTTGTGGTGGCCTCTAGTGCTTTGCAGAGTCATTGCCAATGGGTTTCACCCTACCACGCACAAAGTTAGTCTTCAATCATCTAGGACTATTATCCTGCCAAAGACCAGGGTCTCCTACTACTCTCACCACTTGAATGAGTATGCTCTGTATGAGACTAACTTATTCTGTAGAGTTTTAGGATGCAACCTTACTTGAATCCTTATCTAATTATATACACTACAACACCACCATGAAATCTCACCAAGAGATTCATGAAATTACGTCTAATTCATGTCACACACATGTTCTCACACCATATTTCACATGTTATCTCATGACATCTAAATCTCATGCCAATACTCAACCAACCAGCCATGATTCATGATTTAATTAATACCAAGCTCACCAATTCCAGTTTATAAAATCTCATAAGACATGCATGGTCCTATACTTCATGCATTTTCAAGATATATATCCAATCACAAATTGAACAGGGGAATTAAAAACAAGTTTACATCATCCTCGCTTAAGCTAGAAGCCTTCGCCCAAGCGATCTGAGACTCTCTCGCTAAAGCTAGGTATTCTCGCTTGAGCGAGAACTTTAATAGTGGCATAGTGAGTGTTTTGCGAGTTCTCGCCTAAGCGGGACCTTCTTACCTGAGCGAGATTGCTCTTTGCCCAAAATTGAAGTCCCTCGCCTAAGCGACACTCGAGCAGAGAGCACAACAAGTTTCCACGAGTTCTCGCTTAAGTGAGAACTTCTCGCCTGAGCGAGATGATTCGTCACTAAAAATGAAAGTTCTTAGCCTGAGCGAGAGGTCAAGCAGAAACCAGGGCGAACTTCTGATATTCTCGCCTAGGCGAGACATGTTCGTTTGGGCGAGAATACCAGTTCTCACCCTTGTTCATGCATGCATGGCAGAAAAATAGCACAAAACAACATCCAGAAATGCAAGCAAGATATTTTCACGCAATCATCAACATTATTCAAGCATCAAGAATGTGTAACATATCAAAAACAGGCAAAAATAACTTAAAAACATGAAACCCTAGCTTCACTTACCTTAGACAAGGATTTAGCTAAGCCAAACAAGGTTCAACAACATAGCACCACAAGAAGACCCCTATTTAAGGAGCTGAAAACCAAAAGCAAGAGGGAATATTGAGGTCATGGTCACAAACAGAAAAAGGCCAATACCACATAACAAAAGCATAACGGAAAAAAGGTTCGGGGTTTAGTTCAACTTACGTGAAGGAGGAGCGTTCAAAGAGTTTGAGCTTTGTAGGAGGGAGTAACTCAAAACCTAGTAGAGCTTTCTATCTTAGGAGGTAGGGAAAGGGAGCTTAACCTTTTTTTTTTTTTTGGAAAATAGGAAGAA
>Ga0214545_1009346_pt1 | contig 14995 bp, 10 predicted proteins | sample CNSS4metaG_FD_160064 | JGI IMG/M metagenome (GOLD analysis project Ga0214545, IMG submission 160064) | Root nodule microbial communities from cowpea collected in UCLA plant growth center, Los Angeles, California, USA - CNSS4 | ecosystem: Host-associated > Plants > Roots > Nodule | place: USA... | reverse complement strand
CTACTTTTTTTTTATTTTTTTTAATTTTGAAATTATTTAGAAAATTATAAAAATAAATAATTAATTAATTAAACTTCGGACTTGGAAAATTGCATCGCAGTGGCTATTTATTTGTTTACTGTACGAGAGAAAAGAAGAAAAACTCCACATTACAACAATAAATAGCCTCACTTATCATATCTTCACGTATAGTCGAGAAATTATTGTACTCTACTTTCCAATATAATCTCATTTTAATATATATGAAAAAAAAAAGTATATGTACTTTTGAGAGTGCTTGAAATGTTGGTAAGATATTGAGTTTAAGTACACTGGTGGTGGACGAAGAGACACCGATGCTCTCCAATTCACAAAAGCCTGAAAATTCAACGGTTTTCAAAATCCACCATCCATATATATTTTTCATATTTTATATATTAAATACTTAAACATTAAAGTTGACTAAGGGTTTTTCCTTAAAGCCTCCTCCATGTACCAAATTTTCATCCAAAACTAAAATATCTATTAAAATACTGAAATATAGTTTAATTCAACCTTAACAATGTGACAGTGACAGAATAGGTGACGTTTGTCTTTATTTTTAGTTGTATAAGTAAATTTATGTTTAACTCAACATTTTAAACATGTCCAATTGATGAGATTAAAAACATATACTTGTTTTGTTTCCTTTAATTATAATTACTTTTCATGCTTTATTAAATTAGTTGTTACTACATTAATTTCTTTTATTAAAGAAATGTTTAAATTTAATTAGCACATCAGTTTTTTTTTTTAATTTACAACTCAAAGTTCATTTTTAAACATCATTTTTCATTAATTATTCACATATATATTTGATTTAAAAAATAATAATTTATACTCTTTCTTCTTCTGACATAACTAATGACGTATGTATAATTTACTTTTTGATCCCATCATAATCCAAAGTCTCACTTTCAATGCAATGACAAGTTGGCTGTAAAAGTTAGACGGTAGCTGCTGGTAACAATAATCCCACCGAAAATGTTGAGTTCATATGTATTCTTATAAAAAAAAAAAAAACATTTTTTGGTAGAATAAGTAGATTTTGACTTCTTATTTTTTTTTCGATTTTATAATATAAACTTTCTGTATTCTTTTTCATTAAGCTTATCCAAGCCCCTGAGTAACTACTTTCAGAATATTCTTTCGTAGTTTTACATTATAATGTTAAAGCGTATTTAAAAGATGCAGGAAACCCAATTACACCGGTATTATTAACAGTGTTGGTCAAAGTGTTAGATATTGAAAGCAAGGAAAAGCATCATTATTATGACATTCAAAGTTTTAATCTTAAATCAACCCTCAACCTTACTATGCTTAAATACATTTTTAAAATAAAATTTAGGTGATTTTTAAGTAGGGATATAGATATCACATTCATTAAATAATTTCATTAAAATTCAGAAGAGTTTCTTGAACTTTTTTCATTTTTCTTTTTATTAATTATTACTGTAAGACCTAAAAATAGTTAGTAGGAGGAATAGTCTCATATAAATGAAATTTGAATATTTTATTATTAAAATAAAAAACATATAAATAAAAAATTTTATTTTATAAAGATAAATATTTCTCTAAAATTAGTTATTTTTTATTGAATCTTCTCTAAGATTTTGAAATAATTTGTTCATTTTTTCAAAGATAAGAGTTTGCCAGAAAGATTTTAGAAGTTTGATAGAGTTAGAAAGTTTAGTCCAATTAAGGGAAATAAGTGATTTTTCACAAACACAGAGAATACTTTTTACTTCTAATATTTTATGTTTTTTATGTGTGATTTAGATCATACTTAATTGCAAAAGATGTAAGAGGTAGATTTATGTATGTTAAAACAACATAAGTAAATTTATATTTGTTGTATTTATAATAAATTTTACAACTGTTGTATTTATAACTAATGTAAATTTACGTATGTTAATAAACATAAATTTTTTGCCTATATTTTATAAATCCTATGCAAAATTTTCCTTTGTTACAAATTTATACATGTAAATGTAAATTTATCTTTGTTAATGTATTAAGAGGTGTAAATTTTGTGTTTTTTTTAATTGAATTGGTTTTGGCATGAAACCAAAACCTAAAAACAATAAAAGATCCATAAAAATATATACATTTCAAATATATCTTTTCAATACATTTTACAAAACAAAAATAAATAGCTATTGAATAACAAATTTAGTTTAACTTAAAAGAAAAAAACTAATCAAAACCTAGTCTTCTACATGGTTGAAAAGATAAGTTGACTACTTTTGTTTTATTTCGCTAATGTCTTTCTTTAATATGGGTGAGATATCATAAAATACCTAAAATAATTATACAATGTTACTACATATATCTAATGAATTTAAAATTATCAAACATAACTCATTCAGGCAACAAAAAAATTTAAAATTAATATATCAACCACAAATCATAAAAATCATATGACAAATAAAAAACTCTTAATTCTATTCAATACACGAGTCTTTCAAAAATAAGATTACGTGTCTATAATGATGTAATATAAATATTTGATGAAATGAAAGATAGTCAATTGGACTAATATGTACAAACACTTTGTTTTGATTAATTATGAATGATTAACTAGTTTGATTGGTTAATGAATGAGTTTATAGAAAGGCACGTTTGGATAAGTGGTGTGAATTGCAAATGTATGATACTTTGTAAATAACACTAACTTACCCACTATGTTGTTGTTTCAAGTGTAATGATGTTTTCAAGTGGAGGTTCTCAATAATGATACTTTCTAAATAACACTAACTTACCTACTTTGTTGTTTCAATTGTAACGATGTTTTTTAAGTGGAGGTTCTCAGTAATGATAGGCCAAGAAGTAGTGTTAAGAAAAGAAAAATAAATGTTTTTTATATTAAATGTGCATAAATGTAACTTAATGGAACGTTACATTACTCCCTTTATTTTCTTATCACAAGCCATTTTCTTCTTATTGAAACACTATAAAAACATTTATACTAATATTAATTATTTAATAATTTTTTCAGTTGCTATTATTTTTCACTAATTTAATTTAAGCTAATAAACCAATTTTAACTTCCAGAATTATCACAAAACAAAATCATAATTTTAAACTTATAATATTAACCAAGAGCATAAAACAAGATTTCAATGCATGGAAAACATTGCAGAAAAACATAAAACTATAATCAATTAGCAATTAAAAATTGGTAAAATACATTAGTTTTACATATTTTTAGCCAAACCTTAACTTTTATATTTTCGTCTTATAATTTAAATATTTTTGTGATATTCGTGGATTTTTTTTTAAATTTTATGAATTCATAAATTATTTCAAAAATTTAAATCAATACAATTACGAAATTTTAATCATAAATTATTTTCTAAGAAATATGACAAGTCATTTCTCACCAAATTTTTAAAATTCACAAGATTATTTCTTTACATTAAAATAATCTTTTAAATTTTTAATTTAATACGCACTAGAAATACATGACACCATTCTTTGGAGAATCAAGTTATATAGGCTTAATTATATATTAGCTTAACTGTACTTTTTTATCTCCCAAAATTATTATCATTTATTTTTATTTTTATTATAACATTATTCACTTTTTTACTTTTAAAATACAAATGTATAGCTCTCATTAGAAAAAGGATTTGACTAAAATCACACTTATCATTAAAACATCAAAATAAAATATATATATATATATATATATATATATATATATATATATATATTTGGTTTTAAATTTTAATGTAAAATTGGAATTCATTTTATTTAAAATTTTGATATCTTTTTTGTCCTATATTTTAAAAATGAATAGAAATAATCTTTTTAACCAAATTACATAAAAAGAAATTGATGTGTCAAATATATTTCTCAACTAATATTAAAATGATGATGTGTTAAACAGTATAACAACTCATATATTTAATATATAAAAAAAATTAAAGTAATTAAATTAAAAGCATTATATTCATTCATTTTAAAATATGAGAATTAAAATTTATCAAAATTAATGAATTCCAATTTCACTTCCAGATTAAAGTAATAAAAACATATTTCACTCCTTAAAACTTACGAATCTCGATAATTTTAAGAACTGAAAAACATAAACCAAGAAAGTACGCGTATAGCCACTTTTACTTTTTTTTTTTTTACCGACAATTTTCTTTGAATGGACTACCATCTTCTTCAAAAAAGTTCAGAACAAAGAAAAAATAGTCTTACATAATAAACTCGATTTATTTACACACGGGTGCATTAATTATTAAGAAGAAAAAGTAAGTGCATAATCATTAATATGACTTAGTTCTAGAATTTGCTAACATATGAAAAATGTTAACTACATTTTATTACATTCTTTTAATATATATTTTTATTGTTGATTAAAAATTATGTCTTTTGTAAGTCTTACTTTCTACTCAATAAGTTTACCTTTTAGCTTTGTAACATTATAAAAAATATACGTAAAGAAATGTGTTAAAAAACAAAGTTGTGAGTACTTGACTCTGTTATCTGATTTTAATTATAAATTTGATTGGTTGTTTTATATTTTTTTAGTCAAAGTGGGGAAATTCTACCCTACATGTCTTTGTGGATAGAAATGACTATGCTTTTGTAAACAAAGGATGACCACACGTTGCGTTTTAGTTGGACGAAAGGAAAAACAAAAATAAAAAACACAAGAGGTTCAACTTTAGGAAACGTTTTATTCTCCCAGCCACACATTTATTTTAATACAATCAATAAATAAAACTAATAATTTATAATTAACAATCACACTAACCAAGCTCAATCATTCGAATATCTTATTATATTAAATTACATAGCCATATCTCTTCTTACACACAAATTTGACCTGCTTAATATACTATTAACTCTACTACCAATTTATATTAGCTACTCTAATTTTATTTTCCATTTATGATTCTTTTCCAACAATTGTAGAGATTCACTTGAATATTAAAAGAAAAAGTACTACATTAATAGGTTATGTTATTTAAGTTTGATAATTAATTTGAGGAAAGAAAGAAAACAAATACTAAAAATGAGCCCTGAAGCCATACTTTTTTAAATTGTTTCTTTAAATAGTTTATAGATTTTTAAAACAGAAAAGTGATAAAGATAAATTTAACGATGAAAAGTTTGAGAATAAAAGCGTGATAATTTTTCTAATTATCTTCATGCAATATTGTTAAACAATTTATAAATCACTAATGAGCACCTTCTACTATTGAAAGGAAAAGTATAATTAACTTGATATTAAATCATATTAGTCCACGTGCCTAAAGTTTCTTTCACACACACATCAAAATATTATCATTTAGTCTAATATAATTTTTTGCATTACTATTCAATTACAAGTCAATATATATATATATATATATATATATATATATATATATATATATATAATATACTGTGTTTATCAAAATTTACAATAATAACTTATAAAAGTATAATACCATGCTTTCTAATTTGTTAGAAACAATACGATATATTTTGCACTGATAATACATATAAATTAGCCTCTTAAAAATAATATAATTTTGTTTCTCACATTATGGTGGAGAGTTTTTTTATTTTGTTTTATTATTATTTAGTTACATTAGTAGTTTATCTCCTTCTTTTGAAAAGAATGTATATTAATATTGTTAGATTAAATAAAATTGAAATACATTGCATTTATGAATATGAATACTAAATTATTTTATGCCAAAACTTGACGTGATAAAATTAAAAAAAAAATCTATAAACAAGTAAAAATAAAGCTTAAATTAATGGATGCAACATTAATAGATATTTTTATTTATCATCTATTTAATGTATATACAACAAAAAATGTATATAATAAATTAAAAATAATATACTTTTAATAGTTATAGTTTGTTTGAAAATCAATTAATACAAACAGGAAATTAAACAAAAAGAAATCATGAGAAAGTCTTATGATATTTTTCTTAGTAAGCTAATTTCTTATGATAACTATAATGAACCTCTTTTAGCTTAAATAAAATTAATGGAATAATACACCATGGTGATAAAAAAAAACACTGGAAAAACATTAAAAAATTTGCAATAATTACGTAACTTCTTGTTAGAAGTGAGTTTTAAGTCCAACTCAACCACATAAAACCAACTTGTGAGATAAAGTTTGCACCTCACTTATATACTATAAAATTATCTTATTTCTAGTCAACGTGAAACTTTCAACCGAATAAAAAACATTGACAAAATGAAAATGAAATAAAAACTTTATTACTTATATATTTCACTCGCTTTTACCTTATTTTTTTTTCAAATAAGGGAAAATGAATTTTTTGTTTCATTTAATCGTATCATGTCAAAACAGTACAATCAACATTTTATTTTCATCTTATGTTAATTTATTCTTCGAATTGTAGTATGAAAGTGGAACCCTTATTCGGGCTTCTCCAATTGCAGATGATGAAAAAACAATGAAATCAGTTCAAGATGATGTTGAAATAAAAATATATTTGCAAAGAGACTTTAATATTAAGTAAGTGAATGGAATAATAAATAAAAAGAATAATAAAGTTAGTAAAATGCATTTACTTAGTGATTTTTTGGCTGACATATATAACATCTAAAAATAAAAGGTTTGGTTGTTCAACAAGATGTGTGAGACTTTTCTGTTGTCCCACAAAATCAAATATTGAAACCATTGGAATGTTTGAAAGGGATGCAAGAGTAAGAGTTATGGGTAGTTTGCCTTTCTTGTAACATTTCCACTTTGGCATACCAACAAAAAAATACATAGGATTCAAGTACAACTAAAAGTTAAACTTTTTATTTAACCTCAATTTTGTCGATCAACAATAATCTTAAATCTTCATAATCATAAATCTAACATGAATTACATTTTTATTAATATAGTAAAACATTGTGTGAAAAAGCTTTTGACAATGCATCTGTCTTTATAATTTAGGTCTTTACCAATTTGTCTCAACACTCAATCATATCTTTCATTCTCAAATTGATCAATGAGGTCATGACATTAAATTTAAAAATTATGATATAACTAAAAGAAGCAATGGTAAAATGAGAATTATTAAGGTGAGTCATAAGATAATGATATTAAATTTTAAAGTTATGATATAGCTAAAATAAGCAAATGATAAAATGAAAATTATTAAGGTGAGTTGACTAAAAATGAAAAACCAACATAATATTTAATAAATTTAATGAACTATTAAACTAAATCATATATTTTAACATGTTATTAGAATTATGCCTTAAATCTATTCTATCAAAATTTATTGATTGTTGAATTTATTAATTTATCTCTTATCAAATATTATTGAACATCTATTTCACCTTTATCGAATATTTTATATGTATATATTTTAATACGAGAATACTTTGGAAATTAGTTAAAGATAAAATCAATTTATAATATTTTTTATATTTTGTTTTTTTTATAACAATGACGTTTGTTTCACACACTTGGAAAAATCACCTAAGCATCATCCTCGACATTTTAATTTAATTTATTTAAAAACTTATAGAGATAAGAATGACCTCTTTTTTCTTTGATTCAAAAAATCAACACACCTCTATTTTACCAAACACAAAAAATTAACCTAAATGTCATCTCCTAATAATTAAAGACAACCGGACCAATGCCAAAGGCATGATTGTTGCCTAAAATAAATGGCAATCCTTCAAACAGGTGTTCATTGATTCAACATACTATTTTTACGTTTCTATTATAATTTAAAATTAAAAAGAAATAGGTCGAGTAAGTTCGGTTGGGAACATGCAGTTTGTTGTTTTATGAATAAAAGGAAAAGCAAATAAATTATTTAATGAAAATAGTATAGCTATTAAATAAGGAAAGGAATAAAATAAGAAGAAACCTTAAAGGGTAGGAAAATGACTAGATTCAGAGAAATGTTGTGCAGACCCTACAGTGCAAGATTACAGCGTAACACGGCATGGGCTTATTTGTATGTTTACGTCAGTTATGGTTGTGATGATCCTCACCCAGTCACGCACACACTGTGCCTTGAATTCAAACCCAGAATGTAGCATGGAATTCAAACCATTCTTTTTTCTTTTTTTCATTTTCTTTCTTACTTTATAGTCTTACACACACTCTCACAGCAGCTGCAGCATGACACAGCTTTGAGGAGTGCACGTGACACCCATAACTCACTTTCTTGTTCTTACTATTATTATTCTCTTTCTCTTCTCATCTCCAAACCCAAGGTATGGGACGGCTATCCAATCACAGCGAATTACCCCACAAATATTAATAAAAAAATGACCATTCTTTCTTTCACTCTACGCACTCCTTTTCATTTGCTGATTCATTCACCAATAGCGAGTGACATTATTATATATACTTGGACTGCATCTCCCCGTAAGAGTTAAAAAATTGAATGAGATTTTAACACATGAAATATGGGTCTAATTGGGGGGCACGATGAAATCCGAAATGGAAGGTGAGTGTTGAAAGGAAGTGATGAAGTGAAAGAAGGGGGCAACGGGCGTAGTAAAACCTCCCATCCATGATCCACAACTGTCCTTATTGTCTGTTTTAGTGAACCAACAACAACGCCAAGCCCACTTGCACATTTTACTTACTTTTTTTATCATTAATAAATGCACACTTTCTCACACACAATCTGAACTTTTGTCCCTGTAAAACCAAATCTAATTCTTTTTTCTCACAACTCAATGCTCAAATCTTTTTTTATTAATCTCTATACTGTAAATTTTTTATCTTTTATGTAAACCATGAATCTTTGTTTGCAACTCTAACCTACTGTTCATATACTTTCTAACAGTGTTTAAATGTCATACCCACTCACCTGGCTTGTTTTATCGCTTTTAACATATAACAAGGGGAAAATGATAGTGTTATTCTAAAATAATAAATGTTCATCTTTGTTTATTGGCCACTCATAAATATCGGAAGCATTTAACTGTTGAACGAATAATGATGATTTTGTTTAGTGTTTTTTCTTTTATTATTTATTTCAGTCTGAGTTCGTTCCCCAGTAACTCCCACATTCACATTCACATGGTTGTGGAAGTGGGTACTATAAAAATGATATCTTTATGGCATGGCGGTCCCTGGTCACAGTTGTGGTGAGTTCGAAGAAGGAGTTGGGTTACACGGAGAGGAAGGGGAGACATGGGTGTTGCTGCCCACACCTCTTTTCTTTATTTTAACCCTTGACTTCTGTTATCTTCATTGCTTCCTTCCTTTTGTTCTTCTCACTCTTTCCCTTTCGAGGTTCGTTTCCTTCCACGATTTCTTTTTTCTCCACTCTCTGTTCTCCTGATTTTACTTTTACCTTTCCCCTTCCTCCTCCTTCTATGTGCTATCCCCGTATATGCTATCCTATTGACTTTGCTCCTTTTAACGTATGTCATGGGTGTCTGTTTTTTCAGCTTAATATGTTATTGTTTTACAGGAATTGTTTTGTCGGCTCTTAGTTCTTCTCTGTATTGACTGTATTGACGTACAGCGTGATCAATTTTCTTGAAAATTAAGAATAATAGTGTCCAGTTTTATTCTATCTATAAGCATGTGGAGTTGGATGATTGGGTTGTTGTTGTTCAGAATTTGCATATGCTCTAGAGAAGAGATGAACAATAACGATGTGAATCTATTTACGTGAGGTGTGGGGATTGCTGGTATTCTGTGATTGGGTAATAGAATAAGTTATTAGTGGTACGTTAGCCTCTGGAGACTTTGTCATATTGGAAAGGTTTTGGAATTTTGTTCTTCTCCTGTTGAATTGTTACATGAGCAGGAGCGGAGAGATTGGCATTGGAGTAAATCAATATTAGATTTAAGTTGTTTTCCGAGGTTGTTATATGATTCCAATTAACTTACGCTTGTTATATTTACATTTGAAGTGCAGTTTGAAGTGAAAATGTCTTCCTCGAGGCCCAGCCAATCGTCCAGCAATTCGGGGAGATCAAGACATAGTGCTAGGGTTCTTGCCCAGACAACTGTAGATGCAAAGCTCCATGCAACTTTTGAGGAGTCTGGTAGTTCCTTTGACTACTCCAGTTCGGTGCGAGTCTCTGGAACAGCTGATGGAGTCAATCAACCAAGGTCTGATAAAGTTACGACAGCTTACCTCCATCACATACAGAGAGGAAAGATGATTCAGCCTTTTGGATGTTTGTTGGCTTTAGATGAGAAAACATGTAAGGTCATTGCATACAGTGAGAACGCTCCTGAAATGCTGACCATGGTTAGTCATGCTGTCCCCAGTGTTGGTGACCACCCTGCCCTTGGCATTGGCACTGACATAAAAACTTTGTTCACAGCACCTAGTGCTTCTGCATTGCAAAAGGCTCTGGGATTTGGGGAGGTTTCACTTCTTAACCCGATCCTTGTTCATTGCAAGACCTCTGGGAAGCCCTTTTATGCGATTATTCATCGAGTTACTGGCAGTTTGATCATTGACTTTGAGCCAGTCAAGCCTTATGAGGTTCCCATGACTGCAGCTGGTGCCTTGCAGTCTTACAAGCTTGCTGCCAAAGCAATTACCCGATTGCAATCTTTGCCTAGTGGAAGCATGGACAGATTATGTGATACAATGGTTCAAGAAGTTTTTGAGCTCACAGGCTATGATAGGGTGATGGCTTATAAATTTCACGATGATGACCATGGGGAGGTGATTGCTGAGATAACAAAGCCGGGCCTTGAGCCATATTTGGGTTTGCATTATCCAGCCACAGATATTCCCCAGGCTTCACGCTTTTTATTTATGAAGAACAAGGTCCGTATGATAGTTGATTGTCATGCAAAACACGTGAAGGTTCTTCAAGATGAAAAACTCCCATTTGATTTGACTTTGTGTGGTTCCACCTTGAGGGCTCCTCATAGTTGTCATGCTCAATACATGGCAAACATGGATTCAATTGCTTCCCTGGTCATGGCAGTTGTAGTCAATGATAACGAAGAAGATGGGGATACTGATGCTGTTCAGCCACAAAAAAGGAAGAGACTTTGGGGTTTGGTAGTTTGCCATAACACTACTCCCAGGTTCGTTCCCTTTCCTCTTAGGTATGCTTGTGAATTTCTGGCTCAAGTATTTGCCATCCATGTGAACAAAGAAATAGAGTTAGAATATCAGATTATTGAGAAGAATATCCTGCGCACACAGACACTCTTGTGTGATATGCTGATGCGAGATGCACCCCTTGGAATTGTATCACAGAGCCCTAATATAATGGATCTAGTGAAATGTGATGGAGCAGCCCTCTTATATAAGAACAAGTTATGGAGGTTAGGAGTGACACCAAGTGAATCCCAGATAAGAGAGATAGCTCTGTGGTTGTCCGAGTACCATATGGATTCCACAGGTTTGAGTACGGATAGCTTGTCTGATGCAGGCTTCCCATCGGCTCTTTCTCTGGGTGATGTTGTGTGTGGAATGGCAGCTGTCAGAATTACTTTGAAAGACGTGGTGTTTTGGTTTCGGTCACACACTGCTGCAGAAATCCGATGGGGTGGTGCAAAGCATGAAGCTGGAGAAAAAGATGACGGAAGGAGGATGCATCCGAGATCGTCATTCAAGGCTTTCCTTCAAGTCGTGAAGGCAAGGAGCTTGCCGTGGAAGGACTATGAAATGGATGCTATTCATTCCTTGCAGTTAATACTGAGAAATGCATTCAAAGATACTCCGGGTACAGAGTTACAGACAAATGCAATTAATACAAAACTAAGTGATCTGAAGATCGAAGGGATGCAGGAACTGGAAGCAGTTACAAGCGAGATGGTTAGGTTGATTGAAACAGCAACAGTGCCTATTTTGGCAGTTGATGTCGATGGCCTGGTAAACGGGTGGAACATAAAAGTTGCTGAGTTGACAGGTCTTCCAGTTGGTGAAGCTATTGGAAAGCATTTACTCACACTTGTTGAGGATTCTTCAACTGATAGGGTCAAGAAGATGCTTGACTTGGCACTGCAAGGTATGTTCTTTATCCATCTTATTCTTTTTCATACACTTATTTTCTTTATTTTTCAAGCCCTGTCATCCATAAGCAAAAGCTTTAAAGACGAGTTAGTTTGTGTCTTTTGTCTATTATGTTTCCTAAAGCCACCCATGAATGTTGCATTGATTGAGAATTCTCAGAAGAAAGGTGTCTTGTTGACAGTTTCTTGAGAAGAAATGGAACACCCTAGGATTGTGTTCATTTATATTTTTTGGGTCTCGGTGGGAGGAATTGGTGCAATTTCTCTGATACAATGGGATTAGATTATTTTAACGTGCTTTTGCATATTTTTAAATTGTTGTTTTGTTCTGTTAATTAGGTGAAGAAGAGAAGAATGTTCAATTTGAGATCAAAACTTTCGGGTCAAAGATGGATTCTGGTCCTATTAGTCTAGTAGTAAACGCTTGTGCAAGCAGGGATCTTCGAGACAATGTTGTTGGTGTTTGCTTTGTGGCTCATGATATAACTGCTCAGAAGAATGTAATGGACAAATTCACCCGTATTGAAGGTGATTACAAGGCAATTGTACAGAATCCCAATCCATTAATCCCGCCAATATTTGGCACAGATGAATTTGGCTGGTGTTGTGAGTGGAATCCAGCTATGTCAAAGTTAACTGGATGGAAGCGAGAGGAGGTGATGGATAAAATGCTTTTGGGAGAGGTTTTTGGGACCCAGATGTCTTGTTGTCGACTAAAGAATCAAGAAGCTTTTGTTAATTTTGGCATTGTACTTAATAAAGCCATGACTGGTTCAGAAACAGAGAAAGTTGCTTTTGGTTTCTTCGCTCGGAATGGCAAGTATGTAGAGTGCCTGCTTTCCGTGAGTAAGAAGTTGGACGTAGAGGGCCTAGTTACTGGGGTCTTCTGCTTCTTACAGCTAGCTAGCCCAGAACTCCAACAAGCATTGCATATTCAGCGTCTATCTGAGCAAACTGCCTTGAAGAGATTGAATGCATTAACTTACATGAAAAGGCAGATCAGGAATCCTTTATGTGGGATTATATTTTCCCGGAAAATGTTGGAGGGTACTGAATTGGGAACAGAACAGAAACAATTTCTGCACACTAGTGCTCAGTGCCAGCGGCAACTTAGCAAAATTCTTGATGATTCAGATCTTGACAGCATCTTAGACGGGTATGATATGTGAATATTGTTATATTTTCCCCTTATTTTCAAATTTATGTGATGTCAAGAGTTTATCAGGTGGAGCTCCTATTAAAGCAAAGAAGTTCAAATTTGAAACCTCATAGAAACTGAAGACTACAAAGCTAACCTCATTCATGCAAATAAACTCCAAAAAAAATGTACTAGTATAACACAATTGATATTGGGTGTTTGTCATCGTGTTTTGTTTATCTCATAGTTCTCGTTATGTAGTTTTGTCATGCTCTTTTAGGGTGTTACCTATATAGAATATTCAATTATACGCATTTTTGAGAGAAGGCATAATCAAAGATGGATGCTTACTTTTCACTCACGCTGTGCTTTAGTGCTAGATTAATTTGTGTGTTAATAATTATCAAAAAATACAGTTTCCCTCATTTATTTGTCTTGGCATCTTTCCTTAACAGTTTTATAAATCTTCTCTCCCTTATGTTTAACAGTTACTTGGATCTTGAGATGGCTGAATTCACTCTGCATGAAGTAATGATTGCCTCCCTTAGCCAAGTCATGACAAAAAGTAATGGAAAGAGTATCCGAATAGTCAATGACGTTGCAGAACAAATCGTAATGGAAACTTTATACGGTGATAGTCTAAGGCTTCAGCAGGTCTTGGCTGACTTCTTACTTATTTCCATCAATTTCACACCAAATGGAGGCCAGGTTGCAGTAGCAGGCTCGCTAACCAAAGAACAGTTAGGGAAATCGGTCCATCTTGTCAAGTTAGAGCTCAGGTAACTGTTATATGCTTAATAATTTGATTCATCTTGATATTGTACTTGTACTCAAGTACTGTGCATTTATGTGATTTAAATGGCCGGAGAAAACAGTACATGTACTGAGGCATGATTAACATAAAGAACTTGCATTATAAAATTATTTACAGCTCAACTTAGTTTGCATTACCACATAAAGATCTAATCAGTGTTTTCTTTTGGTATTTATGTAGCATAACACATGGTGGGAGTGGGGTGCCGGAAGCATTACTGAACCAGATGTTTGGAAATAATGGACTAGAATCGGAGGAGGGTATGAGCCTACTGATCAGCAGAAAGCTGCTGAAGCTTATGAATGGAGATGTTCGCTATCTAAGGGAAGCAGGGAAATCAGCTTTTATCCTCTCTGCTGAACTTGCTGCAGCCCATAATTTGAAAGCTTAAAGTTTTGGAAAAGAATAAGATGATGCAACACAATCTGTTTTGTATATCATAAAGAGGATGGAGCTAGAAATTAATTGCATCCAATGTAACTCTTTATTTGTTTCACGTTTCTTTAACTACTTCTTGTAACGAACGTTGTAGATAATGTATTATTAATCTTATTCTCATTCCTTGATCTATTCTGAGTCCAGTTTTTCTTTCTTTATTCCTTCAGCAAACAGCAATCATCATGAATCATTTGTTGCAGAATAGAACGTTAAAACCTCTCCTGCTTTTTAACTTTACTTTTTACCCATGGTTTTTGACGTAACCTCAATCTGCATGCAGCCGTATAAGTTGTCTTCAATTTGTTGGTTTGTACACAGACTACATGTTTATATTTGTCCACACAGTTTTATTTATGGGTTAGTCTTGTTTCTTTTATCTAGCGAGTACGTTGTACAACAGTACAAGTAATGATGATTCACATTAATGGCCAAAAAGAAGCTGGAAAAAAACAGTTGAAATATTTTGGACATAAAATAAATTCACTTGAACTTGCAATAAGCATAAACTAATAAATTGCATGGTTTTAAGTTTTATGAAAAAGGATGTTATAATAAAAATATTTTAGTCTTGTGATCTAAACATAGGGTAAGACTTTTATTTGTTTAAATCTCTTTCATTTCCTTAGCATTCAAAATC